>Ga0163144_10000037_pt1 | contig 272727 bp, 275 predicted proteins | sample OliLak19BULKMAT1_FD_123175 | JGI IMG/M metagenome (GOLD analysis project Ga0163144, IMG submission 123175) | Freshwater microbial mat bacterial communities from Lake Vanda, McMurdo Dry Valleys, Antarctica - Oligotrophic Lake LV.19.BULKMAT1 | ecosystem: Environmental > Aquatic > Freshwater >... | reverse complement strand
TCATCGGAGCGACGCCGCTTCGAGCACTTGAGGAGCAAAGCCAATGTCCAAGTTTTACGCCCTGATCGCCGCCTGCGCCGTGTTCGCACCGATGGCCTTCGCCACGCTGAACCAAGCCGCGCAGATCGTTGCTTAGTCGGCGCGGGGAGTGGCGAATGGCGAGTATGGACCTGCGCACGAGCGCTCCATTCGCCACTCCCCACTCGCCATTCGCTCACAATCTCAAGCCGCGCAGATCGTCGCTTAGCCCCCTAAGCCCGAACTGCCCGCCCAACTGCGCGGCAAACAAGGAAGGCCGCAGAGGATGCTCCCCCTCTGCGGCCTTCGCATTTGTTTCATCAATGTAAGGCGCGCCCCTACCAGTGGCGTTATCTATGGAAGACAGGCGAACTTCCGATTGGGCCGTTCGCCTCTGAGGCGCTATCAGCGCACTCAGGAGGACTATCTTTATGGCCGACGGAACTGACTCAAAATGCCCGGTGCCGCATACGCGCGGCAGACAAAATCGCGATTGGTGGCCGAACCAGCTCAATGTGAGCGTTCTGCACCAGAACACGCCCGAGACCGACCCGATGGGTCCGGCGTTCAATTACGCCAAAGAATTCGAAAGCCTCGATCTCGACGCCGTCATCGCCGACCTGAAAGCGCTGATGACCGACAGCCAAGATTGGTGGCCAGCAGATTACGGCCATTACGGCCCGTTCTTCATCCGCATGTCATGGCACGCAGCCGGCACCTATCGCGTCGGCGATGGACGCGGCGGCGGTGGCCGGGGTCAGCAACGTTTCGCACCGCTGAACTCGTGGCCGGATAATGGCAACCTCGACAAAGCGCGCCGCCTGCTCTGGCCGATCAAACAAAAGTACGGCGCAAAGCTCTCTTGGGCCGACCTGCTGATCCTCACTGGCAACGTCGCGATCGAATCGATGGGCGGCCCGGTGTTCGGTTTCGGCGGCGGCCGCGCCGACGTCTGGGAGCCGGAAAACCATGTGAACTGGGGCGCTGAAGAAGCCTGGCTCGCGGACTCGAAGTCGCCGAATAGCCGCTATTCCGGCGAGCGTGAGCTCTCCGGCGATCTCGGCGCCGTGCAAATGGGTCTGATCTACGTCAACCCGCAGGGTCCGGACGGCAATCCCGATCCGGTCGCATCAGCACGCGACATCCGCGAAACGTTCGCGCGCATGGCGATGAACGACGAAGAGACCGTCGCACTCGTCGCTGGCGGTCACACCTTCGGCAAAGCCCACGGCGCAGGCCCTGAAAGCCATGTCGGCAAAGAGCCGGAAGCCTCCGACATGGAGCACCAAGGCTTAGGTTGGCTCTCGACGTTCGAGAGCGGCATGGCAGGCCACACGATCACGTCCGGCATCGAAGGCGCTTGGAAGCCGAAGCCCACGACGTGGGATAATGGCTATCTCGACACGCTGTTCGGTTTCGAATGGGAGCTGACCAAGTCTCCGGCTGGCGCGCATCAGTGGCGTCCGAAAGACGGCGCTGGCCGCAACGTTGAAGATGCGCACGATCCAAACATCAAGCACCAGCCGATGATGACCACGGCTGACTTGGCGCTCCGCATGGATCCCGAATACGAAAAGATCGCGCGCCGCTTCCACCAAAACCCGGCTGAGTTTGCCGACGCGTTCGCGCGCGCCTGGTTCAAGCTCACGCACCGCGACATGGGGCCGAAGGTTCTCTATCGGGGCAAGTACGTGCCGAAAGAGACGCTGATCTGGCAGGACCCGATCTCGGGTGCGCCGAGCACGATCACCGACGCTGACGTCGATGGCCTCAAGGCGAAGATCCTCGCCTCTGGTCTGTCGACGCGTGAGCTGATCGAAACGGCGTGGGCTTCGGCTTCGTCGTATCGCGGCTCGGACCGTCGCGGCGGCGCCAATGGCGCACGCATTCGCTTGGCGCCGATGAAGGATTGGGAGGTCAACAAGCCTGCTCAGCTTTCAAAGGTGATCGCGAAGTTGGAGACGATCCAAAAAGAGTATGGCGGCAAGGTTTCGCTGGCTGACTTGATCGTGCTCGGCGGTGCAGCGGCCATCGAGAAAGCAGCGAAGGACGGCGGCTTCAACGTGAAGGTGCCGTTCACGCCAGGCCGCGCGGACGCCACGCAAGAAGAAACGGAAGTCCATTCCTTCGAGTATCTCAACCCGAAGGCGGACGGTTTCCGTAACTATGCACGCAAGCCAATCATGCCGATCGAAGATCATTTGGTTGACCGCGCGCAATTGCTCGAACTAACCGCGCCGGAACTAACCGTTCTGATCGGCGGCCTGCGCGTGCTGCAAGTCGGCGACGACAAGCTCGGCGTGCTCACCACGAAGCCGGGCGTTCTCTCGAACGACTTCTTCGTCAACCTGCTCGACATGGGCGTGAAGTGGCAAGGCGTCGACGGTTCGCAACAGACCTTCGAAGGTCGCGACCGCAAGACGGGTCAAGTGAAATGGACCGGCACCCGCGCCGATCTGATCTTTGGCTCGCACAGCCAGCTGCGCGCACTCGCGGAAGTCTATGGCGCGAGCGACTCGAAAGAGAAGTTCGTGAAGGACTTCGTCAAAGCTTGGACGAAGGTCATGGAGCTTGACCGCTTCGACCTGAAAGCGCCGCAACCGGCTGGCGCGCACTAAACTTAGAAGACGCATTGAAACAACTAGGGCGGCGCAAACTACGCGCCGCCCTTTTTATTTTGGCCGAGACATCAAACTGCGCAGCGGCCGATATCCCGCTGTTTTGCAATCAGCGAAAGTCCGTACGCGATCGAGACCAGTTGATCGCCTGTCTCTATCTTTTCCGCGCCGAAGCGCTTCTCAAACTGTGCGCGCACCGCTGGCACGAACGACGAGCCGCCAGTGAGGAAGACGCGATCGATCTCGCCTTCCTGCAAGCCAGCCTCGGCCAACGCGCGATCGACGCAGACGCCGATCTCTTCAAGCTCCGGCGCGATCCATGTCTCGAACTCCGTGCGCTTAATCTTGCGTTCGATGTCAACGCCCGCGACATGAAGCGAGAGCGTGCCTTCATCCGCATCGGAAAGCTGCGCTTTAGCGACGGACACGGCGCGGTTCATCGCATAGCCTGCGTCTGCATCGAGAAATGAGATAAACGCCTCGATCCGCTCTGGATCGAGACTGCTGCGGACCAATTGTTGCAGATCGCGATAATCTTTCGAGTGCCGCATGATTGAAAGTTCGTTCCAGCGGCTGAACTTGCTGAAATAGCCGTTCGGCACCGGGAGCACTTTGCCCCAGCTCGAATATTCCGAACCTTTGCCAAACGCGCGCGCCACGACGTTGTCGATGATGCGATAGTCGAACGCGTCCCCCGCTACGCCAACGCCTGCGTGCGCGAGCGGCTTGTAATCGAGCCCCGACGGCGTGATCGAGAAACGCACGACCGAGAAATCGCTCGTCCCGCCGCCGAAATCCGCCACGAGTATCGTCGCATCAGACTTCAAACGCTGCGCGAAATAGTAGGCGGCAGCGACGGGCTCATAGACATAGTGGATGTCCTCAAAGCCAACCGCCCGTAGCGCCGCTTCATAACGCGTCCGCGCCAGCGCTTCATCGGGCATGCCGCCGGCAAACTTCACAGGTCGACCGATCACGACGCGTTTCGGAAACGCGATCCCAGCATGCGCCTGCACCTGGCGCAGAAAGCTCGCGAGCAAATCTTCGAACTTCAAACGCCGCGCATAAATCAGCGTGTCGCTGAAAAGCGGGCTGGCGGCGAAGGTTTTGAACGATTGGATGAATCGGCAATCGCCAGCTAACTCGACAAACCGCTCAATCGCCCACGGTCCCGCTTCGGCGTGCGTGCGCAGCGCGTCGGCTTCTTCGGCTTGCCAAAAGCACAGGACAGAGCGGAACGCGTCGAAGGCCTCATCATTGTGCGCGAAGTGAACGGCTTCCGCCTGACCTTGCGCATTGATGAGCGTGGCGACCGTGTTGGTGGTGCCGAAATCTAGTCCGATCGACAGGCTCATGGCGCCTTACCCCTGCCAAGTTGGAGCGCGGGCCTCCTGGCCCGCATGGCGCTTGACGACAGCACTAGAATGCGGGCCAGGAGGCCCGCGCTCCAACTTGCTTAGACCTGCTCAGCCAGGAAACGCCTGCACGCCGATGCGTTCGATGCCGCCGTCGCCATAGATGATGCACGACAGGCTCTCCATGCCTTGCACATAGCAGAACATCGGATCGTTGGCCGCGCGCAACGCCGCGTAGCTCTCGCGCGTGTAGCCTTCGTCCGGATAGAACGGAAACTCACCGCCCGACGGCGCGTCTGCATTTGGCACCCACTCTGGCAGCGTGCTGGTCGATCCCATCGCAGTGTTCGAGGCATCAACCCATTCGGTCAGCGCCGTCTGCATGGCGGCTGGATCCTGCACCGACGTCAGCGTCATCACGTCATTGGTGACATGCGCTTCGGCGTAAACCGGCTCGCCAGAAGAATTACGGACCACAAACGTCGCAACAGCCCGCGCGCAATCTGGCCCGACCGTCGTCGCTTCGATTGAGAACGTCGTCTCGCCGGCAACCCATTGCGAAACGCCGCGCGCATCGCATCCCTCGGACATCACGTCGACTTCTTCAGCCGGGGAACAAGCAGCAACGATAGCGGCGCAGGCCGCAAACAACACAAGACGCATGAATATCTCCCCATTTCAGGGGCGAGTCCTAGCGGCTCAACTCAGCCTGCACCAGTGCGCCAACCTCTTGCAGCGCCGAAGTCGCTGTTTTGGAATAGGCTGTGAAGTTCAAACCACCGTGCATCAGCACTGGGTATTTGCGTTCGCTTACCCGAACACCGGCATTGCGTAGGCGCTCGATAAATGCCTTCACATCATTGCGCACCGGGTCCATTGGGCCACCGCCCGCGACGATGGTCGGTGGCGCTGCGCTCACATCGATGTCGAGCAACGATGGCAGCGCCTCGGCGCCCAAGCTCTTGGCGATGTAGAGACACGCAACGCGCCCGAGGAAGCGGAAGTTGCGCACCTCTTCGTCGGCCCACAACGAATCCTGCACATGGATCAGCGGATAAAGCAAAACTTGCAGCGCGATGGCGCCAGGCGTTGTGCGATTGATCTCAAGCGCCATCGTCGTCGCGAGATAAGCGCCTGCACTATCGCCCGCGAGTGCGAGCTTATCAGGTGACGCGCCAAACCGCTGCCCGTTCTGAAACGCCCAGGCAATCGCAGCGCGCGCGTCTTCAATCTGCGCTGGGAAGCGCGCCTCTGGCGCCAAACGATAGCCGACGCTCAGCACCCGTCCGTGCGAAGACTTGGCGAGCCATGAGCAGATGGAATCGTGCGTGTCGATATCGCAGCAGACGAAACCGCCGCCGTGAAAATAAACCAAGAGCGGTTGATCACCCGCGTTCGCGGCTTCATAATATCGCGCGCGCAACGGCCCTGCTGGCCCCGCGATTTGTATATCCTCGACGCGCGCCAGGCCTTTCGCGCGCGCCGCCGGCACAGCCAACAACGTGCGCAATCCACGCCGCGTCTGCGCCAAAATCGCGCTCTCGACCGTCTGCACCATGCTCATGAGGCGACGCCCCTACCCGCCGCGCGGCAAACGCGCTAACGCTCCGCACCTATGACCGACCGCATCTCCTTTCAAGGCGAACCTGGCGCCAACTCCCACATCGCCGCGCGCGAAAGCTATCCCACGCTTGAGCCAATGCCGTGTCCGAGTTTTGAAGATGCGTTCGCCGCCGTGAGCGAGGGCCAAGCGCGCTATGCGATGATCCCGGTAGAGAACTCGGTCGCCGGTCGCGTTGCCGACGTGCACACGCTGATCCCGGAGAGCGGGCTCTACATCATCGCTGAGCGCTTCGTGCCGATTAAGCACCAATTGCTCGGGCTGAAGAGCGCAACGCTTGAGGCGCTGACGCACGTTCGTTCGCACCCGCAAGCGCTTGGCCAATGCCGCAAAGCGTTGCGCGCGATGGGTGTCGCTGCGGTGAAGACAGCTGATACAGCTGGCGCGGCGCGCGAGATCGCGGAGCTTGGCGATCCAACGATTGGAGCGCTGGCTTCATCGCTGGCTGCTGACATCTTCGGCCTGAAAGTGTTGAAAGCCGACATCGCCGACGCGCCGCACAACACGACACGCTTCCTGGTCTTCTCGCGCGACGAACAGAACGCGGCGCCAGAGTCCGGCCCGTGCATGACGAGCTTCGTTTTCCGCGTCCGCAACGTGCCTGCCGCGCTCTACAAAGCCATGGGCGGCATGGCGACGAACGGCGTCAACATGACCAAGCTCGAAAGCTACATCGAAGGCGGCGCGTTCTCTGCGGCCATGTTCTTCGCCGAGATCGAGGGCCACCCGAGCGAAACCAAAGTGCGGCTGGCGTTGGAGGAACTCGCGTTCTTCTCTACTTCGCTGAAAATTCTGGGCGTTTATCCGGCCGATCCCTTCAGGCGCAGCTGATTGCGGCCAGTACCAATTTTTGGTACTTTGCCCTCATGAGCAAGAATACGTCGATCTCTTTGGGCGACCATTTCGCCGACTTCATCGATCAACAGATCGCGTCCGGCCGATACACGTCCGCCAGCGAAGTGATCCGGGCCGGGCTGCGCTTGTTGCAGGACAATGAAGCCAAGCTCAATCGGCTACGAGAGCTCATTCGCGAGGGCGACGAGAGCGGCGAGCCTGTACCGCTAGACTTCGACAAATTACTCGCAGAGTTGCACGCAGAGGACGATCGCGGTGCTTGATCTCACGATCAAGCCGGAGGCAGAACGCGACATTAAGGATATCTGGCGTTACACCCGCAAAACGTGGTCACGACCACAAGCGGATCGTTATGTGGCGACGTTGCGCGCGGCCATTTCTGATTTGGCGGATCATCCTCAACGCGGTCGCGCAAGCAGCAACATTGCGTTCGGCCTGTTTCGCCTCGTCGTCGAACGACACGTCGTCTTTTACCGATTGAGCACCACCGAAGTCCTCGTCGTCCGCATCCTCCATGAAAAAATGGATTTCGCCGCCCACCTCGCCAACGACGAGACGTAACCGCCCGACACCCTCGCGCGTACCCAGCCTTTAAGGGGAGTATGGCCGACGAAGCCCATCTTAAGGCCTTGGTGCTCCGGGGTCTCGCCGGCGATGAAGCCGCGCATCGCGTGTTCCTTACGGAAGCGGCGGCGCTATTGCGCGCCTTTTTCCGCAACCGGCTACGCGGCGCGCCGGAGGATGCAGAGGACCTAGTGCAGGAGACGCTCGTGGCGTTGCATACGCGGCGCGACTCTTACGATCCGAACTATCCGCTGACGGCGTGGATGTACGCCATCGCGCGCTATCGCCTGATCGACTTTATCCGCCGCGCCAAGCACCGCGCCCATGCCGGTCTCGATGGCCTAGAGATTGGCCAAACGGACCCCGAATACGAAGCCAGCGATGCGCGCCGTGATGTGGCGACCTTGCTCGATCAGCTTCCCGAAAAGCAACGCCGCGCCATTCAGCTCGTCAAGCTCGATGAGAAGAGCGTGCGCGAAGCGGCAGAAGAGACCGGCTATTCGGAGTCCGACATCAAGATATCGATCCATCGCGGTCTCAAAACACTGATGAAGCTCATGGGTCAGGAGCAGACGACGTGAAAACGGATGATCTGATCAATGTGCTGGCGCGCGGTGTCGAACCGGCAGAACGGCCGCGCTGGGCAGGCCGGCTCGCTATCACGATCCTCGCCGGCCTCGTTGTTGCGGCGCTGCTGGTCGCGATTGGCTTGGGCGTGCGACCGGATATCGGCGCGGCGCGCATGCCGGTGATGATGAAGGCGATGTTTGCAGCGTTCGCAGCGGCTGTGATGCTGCCGCTCGCGGTGCAATTGATGAAGCCGGGACGACCATTGGGTTGGCGGATCGGCGCTGTCCTCGTGTTCGCTGGCGTCTGTGCGCTTGCGACCATCGTCGCGCTCATGGGCGAGATGCCGGAGCGGCGCTGGGATGCGTGGATGGGCGGACGCGGCGTTATTCCGTGGTGTGTTGTGTTGATCCCGGTTTTGGCTGCGCCATGCGCAGCCTTGCTCATGTGGCTCATGCGCGCCTTCGCTCCGACGCGTCTCGGCATGACGGGAGCGGCCATCGGCGCGCTATCCGGCGGCGTGGGCGCGATGGCGTACGCCATGTATTGCCCGACCGACTCGGTCGCGTTCGTGACGACGTGGTACGCCGTTGCTATCGCTGTGTGCGCGGCACTGGGTGCGCTCGTGGGTTCGAAATTGCTACGCTGGTAAACGCCGAACCGTCGGCTCTCTGTAACCAGCGCAAAGCCTCAAACGTCATGGTCTGTATGAACGGCCACCGTCGGCTGGACGCCGACGGTGAGGAGGTCACCATGCTTAACTACATCAAACGCTACGCGCCGATTGGCATTTCACTGTTCGCAGCGGCGGTCTTTCTGGACTCGCTGCGCTACAAGTTCACCGATCATCCCAACACGCAAGAGATCTTCGGCAGACTTGATGCGTGGGCCGCGTCTTTGGGCGTGGCTGGCCTCTTCGGGCACACTGGTCTCTTCAGCCAATACGTGATCGGCTCCGCTGAACTGGCAGCCTCAACGCTTCTGATCATCGGCCTCCTCCCAGGTCTCACGCGCCTCAACGCGCTCGGCGCGCTGATTGGGTTTGCGGTGATGACGGGCGCGGTGAGCTTTCACTTGTTCACGCCGCTTGGCATTGATCCGAACAATGATGGCGGCGGCTTGTTTGCAGCGGCGATGACCATCTGGGTCACCTCGCTCATTCTGTTTGTCCTTCGCCGCAACGAATTAATCGGCCTGGTCCGCGACCTCGGCCGCGCATTCATCCCCACTCCAATCCGTCAAACCGAACCGACGCCGCTCCGCGTCGCCGCCTAAGGACTTACCAAATGCGCAAGTTACTCGCCGCGCTCGCCTTCGCGTTCAGCGCCCTCTTCATCGCAGCGCCTGCTGCTTATGCGGAGCAAGCACCGGTCTATACCGGTCTGCTCTCCCGCGTCGCCGTCAGTGGCTATGATCCGGTCGCTTACTTCACCGCAGGCCGTCCGACGCGCGGCACGACGCAATTCCGCGCTACACATCAAGGCTACGAATATCGCTTCGCGTCAGCCGAGAACTTGGCGGCATTCCGCGCCAACCCAACGCGTTATCTCCCACAATATGGCGGTTACTGCGCTTGGGCGGTGAGCCAGGGCTATACGGCCTCTGCCGATCCCACCAATTGGCGCATCGTCGATGGCCGACTCTATCTGAACTATAACGACGAAATCCAAGCCCGCTGGGAGCAAGACATTCCGGGCCACATTCGCAATGCAAACGGCAATTGGCCAAGCGTGCTGAGCCGCTAAGCGGCTTCGCTGGCGCCGCGATAAATCAGCGCCAGCGCACCGCTCGCAACGCGCCCGACGCTGAGCTTGGGGTTGATCTTAGCAAAGCGCTCGATCATCAGCTCGTACGATCCGCAACCCAGCCAAGGATCGCCACCCTTGGTGCTAAAGCCTTCGACCTTCTCCAGTGCGCGCGTGACAAAGCGTTTACTGAGATAAGCGCTCGGTGCAGACGCGGCGGCTTCGGCGGCTAAGGATGCCGCTGCGTTCAAATCAAAAGTTGGTCGCACTGGCCGATCGCGTTGCGGCGGCGCTGGCTGGCGCGGCGCTGGAGGCTTCGGCGCCTGAGCGCGTGGCGCAGGTCGTTCTGGCAATTGCTCTTGTTGTTGCTCGATCGCGCCGCCGAAAAACCCGCGCTTGGGCCGCACATAGCGCATGGCGATATCGAACTCTTCTTTCTCGATGACGCGATCGACAAGCCGGCGAAACGCCTTCGCTGGCCGGTCCTGGCCGTACGCCATGCCGACCACTTCGATGTCTTTGACTTGCAGGTGATTGAGCACGGTTAGAAAATCGCTGTCGAAGGAAAGAATGATCACCTCGTCCAGCTTCTTGATCTTGTACGACATCTCGACGGCATCGATGGTGATGTCGAAATCTGCCGAGCTTGCTTTTTCCTTGTTCTTCACCGCGCGCGTGACCGTGACATCGATGCCGTGCTTGGCGAAGAAGGGTCGGTTGCTGTCGTTATCAGTGAACCAATAGACTCGCTTCAGAAGAAACTCGCGCTTGGGGCCGCCAGGATCGAAGCCGCCGTCCTCAAGCCAATTCAGCCAGTTCTCGACGCGATCGCAAAACGGCGCGCCGAACTTGGAGATGAGGTTGTCGAAATCGACAAGCAGTGCGGACCTAATACGACGGCGCAGCATCATCTCCCCCTTGCCCGCACCTTAAAGGCAAGGGCGGGCAAGGGTCTAGCGGCGGCGCTCAGAGTCGGCGGCTAGGCGACTGCTTGCGCCGCCCCGATCAGCGCATTGCCGACCATCGGCCGCACGTCGCCTGCGCGACCATCGTTTACAGCCGCCGCAGCAACGATACCGCGCGCTCGATCGACCATCACTTCGGCGTACCAGAGCGTGTTCGAACCGTTGTGCCAAAGGCGGTCGCCGTCGACTTGCCAGCCCATCGCATACGGCCCCCCATACGGCGCAGTGTGCAGCGTGCGCCAGCTTTCAGCGCTCAAGAACGACGTGCGATCGCGGTGCGCTGCGAGATATTTGAACACGTCCTCGAAGTTCGCATGAACACGGCCAGCGGGGCCAAGCGCTGCAGGATTGTCGGTAATCTCATGTCCAGGCGGGTGCGCAATCAGTGGAACGGTGATGACGCCATTGTTTGCGGTCGTCGGACCCGGTGCATGGCCGGCGGGCTGATCGAAGGCGCCGACCGTTCCGGGCGCGCCTTGTCCGGCGCTGGTCATGCCCAGCGGATCGAACACGTGGCGCTGGATCAGCGCCTCCCACGGCGCGCCCATCTTCGCTTCGAGCATTGCGCCAGCGATGATGTAGCCGGTGTTGGAATAGGTGAAGGTCTGCTCCTTCGGCCCGCCCGGAGTCTGCTGCAAGCCGAGGCGCGCATACGCGACCCGATCAGCGCGCGAATCCGCGCTTTCGCGCGGAAAGCTGAGCAATTGCGTAAACTCGATGTTTGCAGGCAAACCGCTTCTGTGGCTGAGGAGATGGCGGAAGCTGACATCGCGGTACTCTGCGCGCATGTCGGGGATGGCTGAGCCCAAAACTGTGCCGATCGTGTCGTCCCAACTCACGGCGCCCGCCTCGACCGCGCGCGCGACCAACGTGGCCGTCATCGATTTGGTGATCGAGCCAAGGTGCCACTTATCCGACGTGGTCACCGCTTGCGGCTGACCAATGGCGCGCAGTCCATCCGCGAACGCGACGCTACGGCCAGCACGATTGAGCGCCGCTGCGCCCATCGCCGGCGAACCGGCCTGAGCACGCAGCGCCGCCAGCCGCGCTTGCGTCAGCGCTTCCGGACCGGCAGCGGCGACTTCACCGCGCTGAAACACAAGCGGCAGCGCGCCGCCCTGGGTGAACGTGCCTTCGATCCGACCGCCGGTGAGGCGGCCACGGAAATTGGCGCGGATGACGGGAATATCGAGGATCAGCTGATCGCCCTCGATGCGCGTCCCGCCGACCGGGATCGCGCTATTGCCTTGATCGACGCTGAACAGCGTCGCCGTCGGGCCAGCTGCAACCACGAGGCGGAGGCGCAGCTGCTGCGCGCCAAGATCGAGCACGCCGTGCCACTCGCCCATGAAATCGGACGCCGATTGCGCAAAGGCGTTGGTCGCGGCGAAGCCTGCCGCAGCGGCGCCCAGCAATAAGGGGCGGCGTGAAATGATCATCTAGTTCCTCCAAGGTCGTAACCGGCTGGATGCCGCGACCGCCATGAATGGATGCGATGACCCGATAGTCGCATTGACGGGGCAAATCTTACGCGATTACTAGTCGCTCGTGTGGGCCCTTTGCGGCTCGCTCCAGAATATCTCAAGGATTCAACGATGAAGGTCCTCGTCCCGGTCAAGCGGGTGCTTGATTACAATCTCAAGGTCCGGGTCAAGCCGGACGGGTCGGGCGTCGACCTCTCCAACCTGAAGATGTCGATCAATCCGTTTTGCGAGATCGCGATCGAAGAAGCAGTGCGCATGAAGGAAGGCGGCGGCGGCCACGCCAAGGATTCAGCGACTGAAGTTGTCGCCGTCTCGATTGGCCCAGAACAAGCGCAAGAGACGCTGCGCAACGCACTCGCCATCGGCGCCGACCGCGGCATCCTCGTGAAAGCCGACGGCGACGTTGAGCCGCTGGCGGTCGCGAAACTGCTCAAAGCTGTGATCGAGGCCGAGAAGCCCGATCTCGTCATCCTCGGCAAGCAAGCCATCGACGATGACAGCAGCGCCACCGGCCAAATGCTCGCAGCCCTGCTCGATTGGCCGCAAGCGACGTTCGCCTCGAAGATCGTGCTCCACGCCGGCAAAGCGACGGTGACGCGCGAAGTCGACGGCGGCCTCCAAACGCTCGATGTCGAGTTGCCAGCGATCATCACCACAGATTTGCGTTTGAACGAACCGCGCTACGCCTCGCTGCCGAACATCATGAAGGCGAAGAAAAAGCCGATCGACGTGAAGACGCCAGCTGATCTGGGCGTCGATACCGCGCCACGTATCAAAGTGCTGAAAACCGCAGAGCCTGCGAAGCGCTCAGGCGGCATCAAGGTGAAGTCCGCCGCTGAACTGGTCGGCAAGCTCAAAGAAACGGGAGTGCTCTAATGGCTGTTCTGGTTATTGCCGAGCACGACAACGCGTCGCTGAAAGACGCTACCAGCAAGGTCGTCAGCGCCGCCAAAGCGATGGGCGGCGACGTGGACGTGCTGGTCGCAGGCTCCAACGCCGGCGCTGCCGCCGCTGAAGCCGCGAAGATCGAAGGCGTGCGTAAAGTGCTGCACGCTGATGGTGCAACGCTCGCCAAACAAATGGCCGAGCCGTTGGAAGCGCTGATCGTGCCGCTGATGAGCGGCTATGACGCCGTGCTCTTCCCGGCTTCAACGACGGGCAAGAACGCAGCACCTCGCGTGGCCGCAAAGCTCGACGTGAACCAACTCTCCGGTGTCATTGGCGTTGAAGGCGCCGACACGTTCGTGCGCCCGATCTACGCGGGCAACGCGATCGTTACGGTGCAAGACGGCCAAGCGAAGAAGGTGCTGACTGTTCAACCGACGGCGTTCAAAGCTGCGGGTACAGGCGGCAGCGCTTCGGTGGAAACGATTGCAGCGCCGACTGGCCCGTTCAAGTCGGCGTTCGTCTCGGAAGAAATGGCGAAGTCGGATCGGCCTGAGCTCACCGCGGCGAAGCGCGTCGTCTCCGGCGGCAGGGCCCTTGGTTCAAGCGAAGAGTTTCACCGCGTGCTCGACCCGCTGGCCGATAAGCTTGGCGCCGCTGTCGGCGCGTCGCGCGCTGCGGTCGATGCGGGCTACGCGCCGAACGATTACCAAGTCGGCCAGACCGGCAAGGTGGTTGCGCCTGAGCTCTATGTCGCCATCGGCATTTCCGGCGCCATCCAGCACTTGGCCGGGATGAAGGACTCCAAGGTCATTGTCGCCATCAACAAGGACGAAGAAGCGCCAATCTTCCAGATCGCCGATTACGGCCTAGTGGGCGATTACAAGACGCTGGTGCCGGAACTAATGGATGAGCTGACGAAGGCTGGCGTGTAAGGTGAACCTGCCCAACGGAGAGCGCGCAATCGTCTCTTCGTCTCGGCTGACCGCCTATCTGCTAAATCCGCTCCACCCAACGGGCAAGCACAAGGCGCGGGTGTTTGCGGCTGCACTCGGACTTGATCGCGGCAGCGCTGAATACCTCCGCGTTTGGCTCGTCCAGCTAGCGAAAATAGGCGAAGTCGAGCGGGGCCTAGCCGACGCGCACGGGCAGCGCTTCGTTATCGCCGAGAAAATGCTATATAACGGTCGAGAGGCGATGGTTCGGATGGCTTGGATCGTACGGACAGGTCAGGACACTCCTGAGTTCCTGACCGCCTTCGTGGAGTAGTTAGCTGTGGCCACGTTGAAGGAATTAGACGTTGTCGCCCTCTTGCGCGACAGGCCCGACCAAGGCCTTCGGCAAGGCTGGGTCGGAACGCTGTTGCTTGAGCTTTCGCCGGGCGTTTGGGAAGTCGAGTTCACCGATCAGAGCGGACATACAGTTACGCTCGCGACGTGTGAGGCGAGCGATTTACTCGCTTTGCAGATGGACCCGGCGCGCTAATACACCTCCCCCTTGCGCGCCGCCCCGCAGCGCTTATGCTGCGATGCAACAAGAATTGCATTTCAGCAGCGCGTAAGCGCCTATGTCGGGCAAGATGACTACAATTAAGACTGTCGGCGTCATTGGCGCCGGGCAAATGGGCAATGGCATCGCGCATGTGTGCGCGCTCGCTGGCTATGACGTGTTGTTGGGCGATGCAGATGCGGCGCGCATCGATGCAGCGCTCGAAACCATCAAAAAGAATATGACCCGCCAAGTGCACCGCGAGGTGATCACCCAGGCTGACATGGATGTGGGTTTCAACCGCATCAAAGGCGCGCCAAACGTCGGTGATTTTGCGCCGTGCGATCTCGTCATCGAGTCGATCGTCGAGCAGGACGACGCCAAGAAAAAAGTCTTCGCCGATCTGCGCTCGACGCTGAAGCCGACTGCGATCCTCGCGTCGAACACCTCATCAATCTCAATCACGCGCTTGGCCGCGACCACCGATCGTCCCGACAAGTTCATCGGCATCCACTTCATGAACCCGGCGCCGGTGATGAAGTTGGTGGAATTGATCCGCGGGCTCGCGACCAGCCAAGAGACTTACGATACCTCGGTCGCGTTCGTCGAAAGCCTCAGCAAGACCATCGCCAACGCCGAAGACTTCCCGGCCTTCATCGTCAACCGCGTACTGGTGCCGATGATCAACGAGGCGATCTACACGCTGTACGAAGGCGTAGGCTCGGTGGACGCGATCGACAAAGCGATGAAGCTTGGCGCCAACCATCCGATGGGGCCGCTAGAGCTGGCGGATTTCATCGGTCTCGATACCTGCCTCTCGATCATGCAGGTGCTTTATGAGGGACTGGCGGACTCGAAGTATCGACCGTGCCCGCTGCTGGTAAAGTACGTCGAAGCCGGCTGGCTCGGCCGCAAGACACAACGCGGCTTTTACGATTATCGGACTGATCCGCCTACGCCGACGCGCTAAGGGCCGTCAGCTTTGCATCTCTAAACACAATCGGGGCGCGGGAGATAAATCCCCGCGCCCCTTTTCATGCATCACATCACAAGATCAGCTCGATCATCGCCGCGACGCCTTCCATCGAATACGCAATGAGTCCGATGAGCAGCGCTGCGCCGATTGTATATTCGAGCGCGGTGAGTGCAGTTCGCATGTTTGTCTCATGAGTTGCGCGGACGAGGAGGTGTCCGCGTCGCGCATATAGGTGCGATGCGCTTCGCCAATGTGGCGCTTGGCTTAAACTTCCGTGAGATACGCCGCTTGCGGCGCGAGACTTGCATTTTCGCCACGTGTTCGAGGGGACACGGACGATGACAATTGGCGCCATCAGCACAAACTCGCTGCTTATGCTGAGTTTCGCACAGAAAACGCGCGGCGACGCGCAAACGAATTTCGACACTGGGCAAAACGTGCAGGCAAATTCTGCCGCGCCCCTGTCAATTTTGCCTATTAGCCCTGCGCAGCCGATCTCGTTTGAGAGCATTCTCGAACTACAGCGTTTGGATGAACCTGAGCCCGAAGCGCTTCGTCCGCCGACAGCCGAAGAACTCTTTCTTGAAGAGGCGCAGAAGCATCCGATGGAGCGGATGCGTGAGCAGATTCTCGAAGAGCTGGGAATAAGCGAGGAAGAACTGGCTGAGCTGCCGCCGGACGAAAAGCGCGCCATGGAAGACAAAATCCGCGCGCTGATCGAAGAGAAATTGCGACAAGCGAACAATGCAGGCGACGCGCCGCCTGGCAGCAATGCTGAAATGCTTCTGCAGCTCGGCTAGCGGCTAAACACTAGCGAGAAATTGTTCGCAGGCATGGGGATAATCTCGCGAAGCGTCAGCCCATGCGCCTTCGCCACCGCCTCCACATCGCCAATGTCGCGCACCCCGAAACGCTCATCGCGATCCTTGAGCCAGCCTTCGAACTCTTCATTTGACGGCGCGGTGTGTGCGCCGTTGCGCTTGTAGGGCCCGTACGTGATCAGCAATCCGCCCGGCTTCAGCACGCGCGCGGCGCCTGCCATCAGCCCGAGCGTCGCTTCCCACGGTGAGATATGGATCATGTTGATGGCGAGTATGGCATCGTAGCCCTCGCCTGCGCCCCAATCGGCTACGCAGACATCAATATCGAACGGCGGCGCCACATTGCGAACGCCCTCTGCTTCAATCCAAGCCGCAATGCTGGCGCGCGCCACTGGATCGGGATCGCTCGGCTGCCACTGCACACCCGGCATCGCAGCAGCGAAAAACACCGCGTGCTCGCCGCTCCCAGCGGCAAGTTCCAGCACCCGGCCCTCGGGCGGCAAAACAGATTGCAGCACGGCAAGGATCGCTTCGCGATTGCGGGCGGTGGCTGGGGCGTAGTGGCGAGCGTCCATGACAGCGGTTCAATCACGCTTCTGGGGAAAGCGCACGCCTCCACGGTTGCGCCTCAGTGACGCCGCGATCGACGCCATTAGGATCGCGCGCATGGCAAAGCCCATCCCCCAGCGCATCGCGCCGCTAATCTGGCGCAAGCCAGCGTTCCTGTGGACGCCGCTTGCGCTGGCGCTCGCAATCGGCGGGCCGGTGGCTGTGTTCTACAACGAGCCTTCGCTGCAACGACTAGCGGCGGTCGCGGGCGCAGCCGTGTTCGCGCTGGCGTTGACGACACTCGGCATCGGTTGGGCAATGGGACGCGCGCCGCGCGTGCGACGGATCGTGGTCATGCATGTGCTCGTCGCTGGGGCAATCGTCGCACTTGTTGCGCCGTTCGTGCTGATCGAATTGCTGGCTTTGGTTGCCGACACTGAGCGCAGCGGCGCAGGCGATGGCTTTACCTTTGCAATGTCGCTGGCGATGGCGCCGTTGGCTTTGGTGATTGGTCTGCCTGCCTCGCTCGCGGCCGGCATCATCTTCGCTTGGGTCGCGCTAAAGCGCGGCGATCCGAGCGGCAGCGATCTAGTAGATGACCGCGTCTTTGACGTGCAGCCGTTTCGCTGAGTTACCGCGCCCACCTTCGCAGCAGGTTGGAAATACTTTTATCAAGCGTCAGCAACTCCTCCCGCGCCACGCCTGCCGCAGCAAGCCGATCGCGCGTCACTGACAGATCGAACAGGATTTCGCGTTTGCCCGCGTCGGCGACAAAGCTTTCGATCCAGCCCACTGCGGCGAGCCGCGCGCCTTTTGTCACCGGCGCCACGTAATGGATTGAGCCTGCGGGATATAGAATGGCGTCGCCCGCCTCGAGCTTGATCTCTTGCGCGCCAAGCGCGCTCTCGATTGTAAGCGCACCGCCTTCGTAAGCGCTCGGCTCCTCAAGAAAGAGCGTGAAGGCGAGATCGGTGCGAAGCTTATCCTCACCAGCGCCCATCAGCGCATCGTCAGTGTGCGCACCGTAAGTCATGCCCGGCTCGTAGCGCGAGAACAGCAATCGTGTGAGGCGCGCTGGTCGTGCTGCAAACTCAAACAAAGGGTGGCGGCGCAATGCATCGACAACAAAGCGCTCAAGCGCCTGCACCTTGGGATCGGCGCCATCGGCTTGCAGGTTGTTCTTCACGCCGCGTGCGGCCGCGCCTGCGGTGCGCTTGCCGTCCAAGAAAGTCAGCCCGGCCAGTTCGGCGCGGACGCGCGCCAAGTCCTCGGCAGCCAGGACACCCTGAAGAATGATGGTCATGCCCGCCCTTATGCATCCAGGCGGCGGGTGCGCGCAAAAGCTTCTTGCGAGCCATTCGCACTTAGGGCAGAGCAAGCCGACATAATCCAAAGGGGCGCGCAATGAGCGGCATCAAACTGAAATACTGGCGCGCGGTCGGCGTTGCGGCGGCGCTTAGCGTGGCCGCCTGCGGTGGTGAAGGCGGCGAAGGCGGTGCTGCCGGTGAGGGTGGCGAAGGCGGCGAGGCAGGAGAAGCCGGCGCGAGCGCGCCTGCTCCCTCGGCCGCCACTGCAACGGCGCCGCCAGCCGCTGGCGGCGAGGCTGGCGAAGCGGGCGCGGCGAGCGCCTATGCCGGCGTCTCCGGCGATCAACTGACGGCGCTGCGCTTGCAGCACTTGAAGGGCTTTGTGCTCGCGGCCGACCGCGTCGCCGCGGCGGGTCAGACGGCGGAAGCGGGCATCTTGGTCGAGCAAGGCGTGCTTGAAGTCTATGACGCCGCCGCCGACCAGTTCGGTTCACTCAACGTCGCTATCGTGCGCGCGGCCGCCGACGGTTCGCCCGCAAGCATCGATGCGGCGGAGGCAGAAATCGATCGCGCCGCGGCGGCGCTTGCCGGAGTCGACAACGCTCAAACAGTGGCGCGCCTGCTCGACATTTCGACCGGCCTCTACCAGCACGTCGTCCAAGCCGATTTCGTCGATGCGATCGAGTACCAGCACAGCATGGGCGCAGCACTCGCCGCGCAAAGCGCACTGCAGGCTGGCCAAGCCGAGCTAAGTGCAACGGACGCCGATGCGTACCGCGCTGCGGCGCAGGAAATGACGCGCTATGTTGGTCTGTGGCCACAAGTGAGCGCACCGGAAACGCCGACGGCGTATCGCGATGTGCTGGCGGGTTCGTCGCGGGTGCGGTTGGCGCTTTATCCGTATTTTTGAACTTCGTTCGTCGTTCCGGGTTCATCGCGTAGCGATGAACCCGGAACCCAGGGGCCAACAGGCGGTGCGTTTGCCCCTGGGTTCCGGGTTCTCAGCTTTGCTGAGCCCCGGAATGACGAAAACCTTTCGGTAGCTAGCCCCGTCTAAACAACACGCTCGGCGAGCCGTGATAAAGAGTGCGCGTGAACTCGCGATAGCCGAGCTTTTCGGCGACGCGCAGCGACGGTGTGTTTTCCGGTGAAATCAGGCAAACGAAGTCGCGGCGGCCGAAATGCTGCTCGGCCCATGCAATTTCCGCTGATGCAGCTTCTGTGGCGTAGCCTTTGCCTTGCACCCCGGGCGACAGCGCCCAGCCTTGCTCCGGCGCGTCGAAAGCAATGTCACCCAGTTCGCGCTTGAACGAACCAAAGCCGCCGTCACCGACATAAGCGCCAGTCGCCTTCTCCTCGATCAGCCAATAGCCGTGGCCCATGAGATGCCAGTGGCCGAGAAAGCTCTGCATCCGACGCCAGCTCTCTTCGCGTGTGGACGGTTTGCCGCTGATGAAGCGGGCGACGCGCTCGTCGCCCCACATCGCGGCGGTTTTGTCGAAATCAGCCAGCGTGTGCGCACGCAGGCGCAAGCGCTCGGTTTCTAGTGTCGGAACGAGACTCACAGTTCGCCCGCAAGCGCCGCTTCCAACATCGCCACCGATTCCGGGCTGTCCCAATCGGCGCCGCCGGCGAGGCGCGCGAGTTCGCGACCTTCGGCATCGTAGATGATCGTCACCGGCATACCCGGTGCGCCGACATCGAAGAGTACGCCACGCGTGATGTCGATCAGGAAGGGCAGCGAATTGTTGCTCAGTTCCGCCAGCTGCGCTTGCGCCCGCGCGCGGTCGCCCTCGCTATCGACGCTGACCGGTATGACGCGCAACCGATCGCCAAAACGGCGCTGCAACGCGCCTAAAGTCGGCATTTCCTCGACGCACGGCGCACACCATGTCGCCCACAGGTTCAGCACGATCAGATCGCCCTGATACGCGGCGAGCGTCGTCTCGGTGTTCGTTGCGTCACGCAACGTCCGCGTCGGCAGTGGCGGTGGCGCATCCATGGCGACGAGCCGGGTCATTTCGCCAGTGGCGAAACGGCCCACACCTACGCTCTCCTCAGGCTTTGAAGATGCCACGAAAAGCACGTACACGAGGGCCGCGGCCCCGGCGGCCAGCAACCCAAGTGCGGCCCACAGCGCCCAATTCCTCTGCCCACCATCGGAGCCCGTCTTAGTGTCCACGTCCACTCCTCCCGGCGGCCAAAAAATGTGGGGCGGCCGTTTCGCCGCCCAGCCCGCAGATGCGATGCAAGCGATCAACGCTTCGATCGATGTGGACAAGCGCTTGTGGCGCGAGGACATCGAAGGCTCGAAAGCGCACGCCGACATGCTCGCCGCGCAACGCATTATTACGAGCGAAGACAACGCCGCGATACAAGCGGGATTAGACCAGATTGCCGCAGAGATCGCCGAAGGGACGTTCCCGTTCTCGGCGGACCTGGAAGACATCCATTTAAACATCGAAGCGCGGCTGACGGAACGCATCGGCGAAGCCGGCAAGCGGCTACACACCGGCCGCTCGCGCAACGATCAGGTGGCGACCGATTTCAAGCTCTGGACGATGCGTGCGTCGCGCGAGGCGGCGGATGGTCTGCGCGTACTGCAGCACGCTTTGGTGAAGCGCGCTGAAGGCGGCGGCGAGTGGATCATGCCAGGCTTCACGCATTTGCAGACAGCGCAGCCGATCACGCTTGGACACCATTTGCTCGCTTACGTCTCGATGTTCGAGCGCGATCGCGTGCGCCTCATCGGTGGCGCATTGGAAGCAGCGTGGGAATGTCCATTGGGTTCAGCGGCGCTCGCGGGCACCAGCTATCCGATCAATCGCGAGATGACGGCGAAGGCTTTGGGCTTTCATGCGCCTGCCGCCAATTCGCTCGATGCAGTCGGCTCGCGTGACTTTGCTTTAGCGGCGCTCTCAAGCCTATCGATTGCGGCCACGCATCTTTCGCGTCTCGCAGAAGAAATCGTACTCTGGACCTCGCCGCAGTTTGCGTTCGCGACGCTTTCGGACGCGTGGTCGACCGGTTCGTCGATCATGCCGCAGAAGCGCAATCCGGACGCGGCTGAACTGATCCGCGCGAAGGCGGCGCGCATCGGCGCAGATTTCGCGGCGCTCAACGCCATCGTGCAGAAACTGCCACTCGCTTACGCCAAGGATCTGCAAGAGGATAAAGCGCTCACGTTCTCGGCGTTCGACGCCTTCTCGCTTTCCGTCACCGCCATGATCGGCATGATCGAGACGATGCGCTTCAACCGCGAGGCGATGCGCGCCGCCGCGGCGCGTGGGTATTCCACCGCCACCGATCTGGCCGATTGGCTGGTGCGTGAACTCAAGACACCGTTCCGCGAGGCGCACGAGATCACAGGCAAAATCGTGCGCCGGGCCGAGGAAATGGGCGTCGCCGAACTGGGTTTGCTCCCCTTGAGCGAATATCAGGCGGTCGATGCCCGCATTACCGAGGCGGCGCGGGCGCTGTTGACGGTTGAAAAATCGGTCGAGAGCCGGGATAGCTACGGGGGGACCGCCCCGCAGCGCGTGCGCGAGCAGATCGAGCGCTGGAAGGAGATGTTCGCATGAACCGCGTGATTTTGGGTTTGCTGGCGTTGACGATGCTCGGCGCGTGTGGCGTCAAAGGCGATCTCGCCCGTCCCGATCCGCTCTGGAACAGCGACGACGCGATCCGCCGCGAATGTCAGCGCCAAGCTGAAAACAACGAAGAGCAAGATGCGCGCTGCGCACAATATCAGAGCGGCGCTCGCGCAGGCTGATGAACCATTTTGAGTATCGCGATGGCGCGTTGTTCTGTGAGGGCGTGCGCCTTGCGGATATCGCTGAAGCCGTCGGAACGCCGGCTTACGTCTATTCCAGCGCCACGCTCGAGCGTCACTATGACGTGTTCAAAGGCGCGTTCGCGCCGCGCGACGTGCTGGTCGCGTTCGCGGTCAAAGCCAATGCCAATATCGCTGTAATCTCCACGCTCGCCAAAAAAGGCGCCGGCGCCGACACGGTGAGCCAAGGCGAGATCGAGCGCGCGCTGAAGGCTGGCGTACCAGCTGAGCGCATCGTGTTTTCCGGCGTCGGTAAAACCGAAGAAGAACTCGCCTTCGCCGTGAAGGTCGGCGTGCACCAGATCAATGTCGAGAGCATCGCCGAGCTGGCGACGCTTTCGAGTGTGGCGGCGTCGCTCAATGCAGCGCCCGCAATCGCCATTCGTGTGAACCCTGATGTCGGTGCAGGCGGTCACGAGAAAATCTCGACCGGCAAAGGCGACACCAAGTTTGGCGTCTCGAACGCGCAAGCCCTCGCTCTGTATGCGCGCGCGAGCGCTGACCCGCACCTCTCAGCCAAAGGCCTCGCGGTTCACATCGGCAGCCAGATCAGGGACCTAAAGCCGCTCGAAGACGCATTCAAAGTGATGCGTGGCCTCGCCGAAAAGCTGCGCGCGGATGGCTTATCTATCGAACGCATGGATTTGGGCGGCGGGCTAGGCGTGCCGTACTTCAACGAACCGGCGCCGCCGTCTCCAACAGCCTATGCGGCGATGGTGAACACCGTGTTCGATCGCTTCGATATCGCACTCGCATTCGAGCCGGGCCGCATGATCGCTGCGAACGCGGGCGTGTTGCTCTCACGCGTGATTCGTTTACAGGAGCGCCCAGACAAAGAGATCGTCGTGATCGACGCGGCGATGAACGATCTGATCCGGCCTGCAATCTACGAGGCCTATCACGAAATCCGGCCACTTTCTGATACGAGCAATGCGCGCGTCTCTTACGACGTGGTCGGCCCGATTTGCGAAACGGGCGACACGTTCACGCGCAATCGCGAGCTTGCATCATTAAAGCCCGGCGATCTCGTCGCCTTCATGACCGCCGGCGCCTACGGCGCGGTAATGGCGTCCACCTACAACGCCCGCGCGCTGGTTCCCGAAGTTCTCGTGCGCGGCGACCGGTTTGAGATTGTGCGGCGGCGCTGGACGCTTGAAGATCAGCTGACACTCGAACGGATTCCGGATTGGGGAACTTGATGAGATCACTCGTCGCGGCCATCGCCGCTTTGGCCTTGAGCGCCTGCGCCTCGGCGCCAGCGCCATCGCCGCAAGATCAGTTCTTCGCCAATCTCACAGCACTCTGCGGGCAGAGCTTTGAGGGCCGCGTCGTTACCACAGAAGCGGCGGATGCGGACTTCGCCAGCCAGCGCCTCGTCATGCAGGTGCGCGAATGCAGCGCGACTGAAATCCGCGCGCCGTTTCATGTCGGCGAAAACCGCTCGCGGACCTGGGTGTTCACCCGCACCGGCGAGGGCCTGCGTTTGAAGCACGATCACCGCCACGAGGATGGCTCTGAAGACGTGCTCACCCAATATGGCGGTGACACCGCCAACACGGGCACAGCGGAGCGTCAAGAGTTCCCGGTCGACCAGTTCTCGCGCGACCTCTTCGTGGCCAACAACATCCTGCAATCGACGACAAACGTCTGGGCCGTCGAGGTGCATCCGGGCCGGATTTACGCTTACGAGCTCCGCCGCCCCAACCGCCACCTTCGTGTCGAGTTCGATCTGACCCGCCCGGTTCCAGCGCCGCCTGCACCTTGGGGCTTTGAGTAAACCTCCCGTTAGCGACGAAACGCTGCGCCCGGCTGGCGACTGTCATGGTTTGGCCAGACAGCGCGGGTTAGGCTCCAGCATCAGCGGAGGCTCATGAAGCACCAGGACGCCCTCGATCTGCTCGCGCGGGAGACTGCGCGCGCGCGTGGCCGCATCGCGTTCGAGCGGGCGCTGCGGGCGGGCTTTGCGCTCGCGATCGTCGCTGGCGTGTGGGCGCTGCTGGCGCTGGCTGGCATGCATGAACGGCTGCCTCTGTTGGCGCAGAGCCTCTCGGCGATTGGCGCGCTTGGTATTTTCGCTTGGTTCGGATGGCGCGCTTATCTCGCCTGGCGCGCGCCCACCGAAGAAGAGGCGCGCGCGCGTTTGGCCGCTGACTCGCACCTCGACGCTGGCTCCTTCGACGCGCTGCGCGATCGTCCGACACGCTACGACGCCTTCTCGATGGCGCTCTGGACCCGCGAACGCGAGCGTGCAGCGGCGCGCGCGGAAAACGTTCGTGCTGGCCCACCACGCGCACGGCTCGACGATTACGATCGCTTCAAGCTGCGCTACGTCTTGGCGGTCGCGTTGATCGGCGCTTTGGTCTTTGCCGGCGCACAGGCGCCGGATCGCTTAGCGCGTGCGTTCATACCCGATCCGGGGCCACTGCTCGGCGATCAAGAAATGGCGGTCGAAGCTTGGGTCGCGCCAGCAGAGTACACGCATGCCGCGCCGATCTCGCTGAGCGACGTGATTGGCGAACGCGTCGAGACGCCGCCTTCAGTGACGGCGATGGTGCGGGTCACCGGCCCGGCTGGCGCGCCGGCACTGGTGTTTCAAGGCCAAGGCGGACGACGCGAAGCGCGTTTCGAACGCGCGGCGGACGGCGCTTGGGAAGCTCAACTTGAATTGCCGGGCACTGGTCAGCTTAAGATCGTGCGCTTTCACACGCGCGCTTTTTGGCGTATCGCACCGGCGCGTGACCTTGCGCCATCGTCGGCATTCACCGCGCCAATCGAAGTGCTCCCGGAAGAACACTTGCGCTTAAGCTGGCGCGCTGCGGATGATTTTGGCGTGCGCCGTTTGGCGTTGCGCGTGCGGCCGCTCAACCCGCCGACCGGCTTGTTGCACGCCGATCCGGTCGATGTGCCGATTGAATCACCCGCCGGCGATCCGCGCGAAGCGGAGGCCGACATCGAAGTTGATGTCGCGGCACACCCCTATGCGGGCATGGAGGTTGAAGCCTTCATCGTCGCATTCGATGCGCTGGATCAAGAAGGCGTCAGCGATCCGCTCCGGGTGACATTGCCGGAACGCGTTTTCCTACAACCGCTCGCGCAAGCCGCGATCGAAATCCGGCGCCACATCTTGGCAGAGCGTCGTGATTACCGACGTGGGCAAGCGCTACGCCCGGAAACAATCGCCGACCCAAGTCTCTTCGTGAACAACGAGCGCATTCAGGTTCGAAATTATGATCGCCGCCCCAGCCTGCAGCGCGCGCCGGATGGGGTCCGTCATGCTGCGCGCCTGATCGATGCGGCCACCATGCTGCCGCAAGACGGCTATTTCCGTGATCTCGCGGTTTATCTCGGTTTCCGGACGGCGCGCGCACAGCTCGATGTCGCCGCCGCCATCGAAGAAACCGATCTCGCAGCAGACACGCTGTGGCGCACGGCGCTACGCGCAGAATATGGCGGTGCAGCCGATGCACGTCGTGCACTGGAAGAGGCGCAGCGCCAACTCGCGGAAGCCTTGGCGCAAGGCGCACCTGCAGAACGCATCAACCAACTGCTCGAAGCTCTCCGCCGCGCCACCGAGAACTACATGCAAGCGCTGGTCAACGAAGCCATCCGCAACGGCGAAATGGCGGAAAACTCCGAAGACACAGAAGACCAAGCACAGATCAGCGGCCAAGACATCGAAGAATTACTGCGCGAGGTCGAACGGCTATCGCGTGAAGGCCGTAACGCTGAGGCGCAACAATTGCTGGCGATGCTTGCGGGCATTCTCGCCAATCTCGATGTGCGCCTTTCAGAGCAGCAAAGCGGCGAAGGCGGCAGCGGCGAAAGCGATGAAGCGCTGCAACAGAGCATGGACGAGTTGAGCGACGCCATGGGCGAGCAACGCGCCCTGCGCGACGAAACTCAACAACAAGGCCAGAGCGGCGAAGGCGGCCAAAGCGCGGGTCAACTCGCAGACCGGCAAGCCCAAATCCGCGAAGGTCTAGGTCAAGCACAACGCATGGCCGACGATGCCGGCGCTGCGCCCAACGGAAGCTTGAACGAAGCTGGCGAAGCGATGCGCCGCGCTGAAAATGCGCTACGCAGCGGCGATCTCGAAGGCGCCGAAGCTGCGCAAGATGCCGCCCTACAAAGCCTACGCGAAGGCGCCGATGAACTCGCCGCCGAAATGCGCGCGCGTGGTGAGGAAGGCAGCGAGACCGGTGAAGCAGGTGAAGCCGGACGCGATCCGCTCGGCCGCTCGATGAACGGCGCCAATGACAGCGAGGGCACGGTGCCAAACGCCAGCGATCCCGTCCGCGCGCGTGAAATCTTCGACGAAATCCGCCGCCGCGCCCAAGACCCCAACCGCCCCGAAGCCGAACGCGAATACCTCCGCCGCCTGATGGAGCGCTTTGGCGATAGTTAAGCGCGATCCTTGAGCAGCGCTTCTAGGGCAGCGACGCGCTGTTTCAGAGAATCGGCTTCAGCGCGGGCGTCTTCGGCTTGCTGCTTTACGGCCTCAAACTCATCACGGCCGACGAGGTCCATTTCGGCGACGAAGCGATCCGCCTGGGCGCGCATGAAGCTTTTGGCCTCGGCATTAGCCCCCTGGGCCATGCCCATGGCGCCAGTCATGAGTTTCGCCAGATCGTCGAAGACGGAGCTTTGCGTTTGCATGTAGATCGTTCCCTGCGGGGTGTTTATGAAGCGCCCGGACGCCGCGCAATGCGGCTTATCAGCTATTCAAGGCAGCCGGCGTGATCCTAGAAGCCCTTCAGTTCCCCAATATCGACCCGGCCGCGCTGACGATCCCGGCAATCGGCGGCGTCGGGCCGTTCCATCTGCGCTGGTATGCGCTTGCCTACATCGCGGGCCTGGTTCTCGGCTGGCGTTACATGGTGTGGTTGATCCGCCGCGACCGGCTCTGGACGCCGGGCAAACCGTCGATGTCCGTGCCGCAAGTCGATGACTTTCTGTTTTGGGCAACGCTCGGCGTCATCCTCGGCGGCCGCGTCGGCTATGTCCTCTTTTACAAGACCGACATGATCTGGACCGCGCCGCTCGAAGTCCTGCAAATCTGGCAGGGCGGCATGAGCTTCCACGGCGGCCTCATCGGTGTGGCGCTGGCGGCCTGGTGGTTCACGCGTCAGACGCACGTCAACGAAGAGCAGTTCAACACGCTCGCTAAGAAGCATGTCGTGGCCGAGCCACCGACAGCGCAGCGAAGCGAATACATGCGCGTCAGCGGCCTAGGCTGGATCAAAAAACAGGAAGCAGAAGCAGCGCGCGAAAAGGCCAAGACGGAGAAGGTGGATCTGCTGCGGCTCGGCGATCTCGCCGCTGCAGCGACGCCGATCGGGCTTTTCTTCGGCCGTGTTGCCAACTTCATCAATGGCGAGCTTTGGGGCCGCGTCACGGATGGGCCATTTGGCGTGGTGTTCTGTAACGAGCGTTTGCTGATGCAAGGCGGCGGCATTTGCGCTGCTGGTCTGCAACCGCGGCACGCAAGCCAACTTTATGAAGCCGTGCTGGAAGGCATTGTCTTGTTCGCGATCATTGCGGTCGCGACGTTGCGCTTCGATAGCTTGCGCCGCCCAGGCATGAACACCGGGCTTTTCCTTGTGTTCTACGGCATCTTCCGCGCCATTCTCGAAACCGTGCGCGAGCCCGATCAGCACATGCCGGAAGCGCTGCGCGGCATCGTCACCATGGGCATGTTGCTCTCGATCCCGATGATCATCGCCGGCGCATGGTTGATCAACCGGGCGCTTAAACAACCGAAACTGGCTGCGGCGTGAGCCTCAAAGCTAAACTGATCGAGCACATCAAAGAAAACGGCCCGATGACGGTGGCCGAGTATATGGGCGCGTGCCTGTATGATCCGCAGGACGGCTACTACGCGACACGCCCTGGCATTGGCGGCGACGGTGCGGACTTTCTCACGGCGCCAGAAGCCAGCCAGATGTTTGGCGAACTCATCGGGCTTTGGTGCGCGCATGAGTGGGATGTGCTCGGGCAGCCCGCGTTCAATCTCATTGAACTGGGCCCCGGTCGCGGCACCTTGATGCACGACATGCTGCGCGCAACACAACGCATCGAAGGCTTCCACGATGCGTCAAACGTTGTTTTCGTGGAAACCAGCGAGCCCTTGCGCGAGCAACAAGCTGAGCGCGTGCCGCAGGCGGAATGGGCGCAGCGTCTTGAGGATGCGCCGCCCGGCCCATCGCTAATCGTCGCCAATGAGTTTCTGGATTGCTTCCCCATTCGCCAGTTCTTTCGCGGCGAAGACGGCTGGCACGAGAAGCTCGTCGGCATCGATGAAGCGGATCAACTGGTGTTTGGACTAAGCACGCCCTTGGCCGCGCCTGACAGCGAAGACGACATCGGGGTCGTGCGCGAGATCGCACCCGCGCTGGAAAGCTTCATGTACGAGGTTGAACGTCGCTTGCACGAAGCGCCCGGCCGGGCGTTGTTTATCGATTACGGCTACGTCCGCCCCGAAGGCGCGGACACGCTGCAAGCCCTGAAGCAGCACAAAAAGGTCGACCCGATCGAAACACCCGGCGAAGCAGACCTCACTGCGCACGTCGATTTCGCGCGCGTGGTGGAATTGGCGGATGCGGCTGGACTCCAGGTTCACGGCCCGATGCCACAAGGCGCCTTCCTCCGCGCGCTCGGTCTCGACATGCGGGCCGAAGCTCTAGGGAGCGCCAATCCACAACATGCAGAGCGCCTCGCGCGCGAGGTGAAACGCCTGAGCGATGCGAGCGAGATGGGAACGCTTTTCAAAGTGATCTGCCTCTCGAGCCCGAACCTTCCGCCACCGGCTGGCTTTTGACCGAACCGCCGCTCCCCGCTTTCGTCGCGGCGAACCTCAAGGGCGCACGCCACGGCTTCTTTGGCCGGCAAGGCGGAGTCTCGACTGGCATTTATGCAAGCTTGAATGCGGGCACAGGCTCCGCCGATGACGCCGACGCGGTGCGCGAGAACCGCGCGCGCATCGCCACCGCGATGCAAGTTGCGCCGACGCATCTGATTGGCGTGCATCAAGTTCATTCGCCGACCGCAGTGTTTGTCGATGGCCCGTGGCAAGGCGAACGTCCGCAAGCCGATGCGCTTGTTACTAATACGCCGGGCCTCGCTATCTCGGTGCTGACGGCAGATTGTGCACCAGTACTGATGATCGATCGTGAAGCTGGCGTGATCGCGGCGGCGCATGCCGGTTGGAAAGGTGCGCTGAGCGACGTTTTATGGCGTACAGTGCTGACGATGATTGCGCATGGCGCTCAACAGCCGCGCATAAGGGCGGCAATCGGCCCTTGCATAACTCAACATTCCTACGAGGTCGGCCCGGAGTTCGAAGCAGAGTTCCTTGCCAAGGACCACAACTACGCAAGCTATTTCACCCCTGGCGTAGGCGACCGAAAACTCTTCGACCTCCCGCGGTTTTGCGTTGCACGACTTTACCAAGCGGGAGTCCACGATGTCGAAATTGCACCGCTCGATACCTACGCCGAAGAAGCGTTGCTCTTCAGTCATCGTCGCAGCGTGCATCGCCGCGAGGACGGCTATGGCCGGAATTGCGCCGCCATTGCGTTGTAGGGCGCGACCATGAATCCGTTCGCATCTTTGCACGCCCTGCGCGACAAGCCGATCCCTCCACCGTCCCCGAAGAGTGGCTATCGCACCGTGTCGATCGCCTTTGACGGCGCCTCGAACCAAGAACCGCTCGTCCATGCGAGAGACTTCGGCGTAGCCGGCGAGAACTTCTACGCCAGCGATCGCAACCCGCCCTATTATCAACGCATCCCCGGCAGCATCGACGCACTCGTCATACGCGAAGGTGCTGCGCGGCGCTTGCAGCAAGTCAACACACAACTCGCCGAAGCGGACCTCGAACTCTTCCTGTTCGACGCGTGGCGCCCGCAGGCCGTGCAGATCTATTTTCACGACAAATGGCTGCCCGCTGAACTGAAGCGCCGCGATCCGAGCTTGAGTGGCGCGGCGCTACTGGCGGAAGTCGAGACATATTGGGCGGCGCCCAGCGACGGGGCCGATGCGCCATCGCCGCACTCAACCGGTGGCGCGGTCGACCTGACCATACGCTGGCGCGGCGGCGACCCGATCTGGATGGGATCGCTCTTCGACGATGCATCGACGCTCGCCCACACCGCGCATTTTGAGAGCATGAGCGACACTTTCAGCTTCTCGAACGAAGAGGCGCGCGCCAATCGCCGTTTGCTCTATTGGCTCATGCGCGACACCGGTTTCGCGTCCAATCCGACCGAGTGGTGGCACTTCAGTTTTGGCGACCAGATGTGGGCGCAAGCGACCGGCGCCCCAGCCGCACTCTATGGCGGCGCCGATTTCGCCCCTTAAACCGTGTCGCAGCCGCGACAACTGCGCTGCACCTGTCACAAAAGCGCAGCAAAGCCTTCCGCCTACGCCGACTCGCCCCTAGAGACTGGGCCCGTTATCAAGAGCGCGGTCCGGGGCTCGTTTTCCATGAAATTGCTGTCTGCAAACTCTAACCTGACGCTCTCGCAAGAGATCGCAGACCATTTGAACACGCCGCTCGCGAAGGCGGAGTTTCAACGCTTCAAGGACAACGAAGTCTTTGTCGAAATCCAAGAGAACGTCCGCGGTGAAGACGTGTTCTTCATCCAGTCGACATCTTACCCCGCCAACGACCATTTGATGGAATTGCTGATCGGGATTGATGCGCTCCGCCGCGCCTCGGCACGCCGCATCACCGCCGTCGTCCCTTATTACGGCTACGGACGCCAAGATCGTAAAGTTGGCGGGCGCACGCCGATCTCTGCGAAACTTGTCGCCAACCTGATCACCACGGCCGGCGCAGATCGCGTGCTCACGCTCGAACTTCACGCCGGCCAGATCCAAGGCTTTTTTGATATCCCGACCGACAATCTGTTTTCAACGCCCGTACTCGAGCGCGATATCCAGGCGCATTACAAGAACACCGGCAATCTGATGATCGTCTCGCCTGACGTCGGCGGCGTCGTGCGCGCACGCGCACTGGCCAACCGCCTGGGCGCCGATCTCGCCATCGTCGACAAACGCCGCGAAAAAGCAGGCGTCAGCGAAGTGATGCACATTATCGGCGACGTCGAAGGTCGTGACTGCATCATGATCGACGACATCGTCGACAGCGGCGGCACCCTCTGCAACGCCGCCGACGCGCTGATCGGCGAAGGCGCCAGTTCCGTTTCCGCCTACATCACCCACGGCGTGCTTTCCGATGGCGCAGCAGCGCGCGTCGAGAAAAGCAAACTCAAAGAATTGGTCGTCACCAACTCCATCGACCCCAAGCACCACAAAGCACCATGCAAAAAAGTGCGCGTCGTCTCCATCGCGGAGCTTATGGGTGACGCGATCTGGCGGATTGCCAACGAGCAGAGTGTTTCGAGCCTCTTCGAGTAGCGAACAGTTATGACGGCAACGGAAAGTCCGTTAACTCCGGCATCGCCTTTTTGTCGAACGCCCATTCTTTGAAGGGTCCTTCGGTATCGACCCAGTGCATAAACAAATGCGCCGACCACCGGTTGGGATTTGCGGTCACACGCCCGTGGCGGCGCGTCACACCGCGATAAAGGATGGCGTCGCCGGGTGATAGATCAATTGTCGAGAACGACTCTCCGCCGAAATCATCAGCGATCGGCATGGACGTCGCGTTGGGGTACTCGTAATGCGTGCGCCCAATCTCAAACGGCCAAACACGATCATCTGAATAGGCTAGCGGGAGGGAGACACTGTGCTCGCACGAAGGCTTGTCCGCGTGGACTTTGCAAACATCGCCGCCTTGGTAGAGACGAAAGTACGCGTAGGTCGGCACAAGAGGCCGTCCAGTAATCTCGGAGAGCCGCGACGTAAGACCTAGATGGAAGCCCAGCACCGGCGCATAGTGATAGCTATAAAACTCATAGGCACGCTTGTTTGAAATGCTCGGCTGGCGCGTAATTTGCGCAAGCACCTCGGGCCTACCCATGTCTCGCCGGATTAGCCCCGCCAACCCGCGCACAACTTCCGGCCCAACGAGGCCGCGGACGAACAGGTACCCGTCAGCTTGATACCGCGTCTGATCGTTTGCTTGGACTTCAACCATCGCTCAATTGCTCGCTCAGTGGGCAACAATCGTCAATATAGCACCTCGCCTACAGCGCATCCGCCCAAGGGCTGTCCGAGCCTTGATGATCGCCCAGCGAGCCACGGCCATACAAGAGCGCGCGCACAGACTCGAGAGCTCCTACTCGCAAACCTGCGCCTGGCGCTCCAGCACCATCCGCATCGAATTGGCGCGATCCTGTTCGGAGAGAACGCCGCGTGCGTCGAGGCCTTCGAAGAGGCTGCGCGCCCGTGCGTAGTATGGGCAAGCTTCAGCATAGCGGGTGTTGTCGGCGTAGAGATCGGCGAGCATCGTGAGGCTGATCGCGTAGGCGCGTGCGTTGTAAGCAACCTGTGGCGCACCTTCGTACAGCGCCTGACGCGCAGCGATCTGCGTCCGCATGAGGCGAACGCCCTCCTCCAGCGCGCCCGACATCGCAAGCGCCTGCGCGCGGGCGGTGAGCACAATACGATCAAGTCGCCGCGCTGCTTCATCTGCTGGCTCGAACGCTAAGATGCGCGGGATTGGCTCGGCGGCTACATTTAGTTCTGCGAGCGCCTCTCGTGGGCGCCCAGCTTGCAGCAGCGTCGTTCCGAGCGCCCAGCGCGCACGGACGGCATATCGAAGCGCGTTCATGTCCCCTGGATCAGCAGCTGCGTAAGCTGCCGCGTCGCGGGCCACGGCGCGATACTCAGCCTCGGCTTGCACCAGATCTTCGCGGTAATAGTGAGCCTCTGCTATTGCGTCACGCGCGCGCAATGCCAGCAAAGTACGTTCACGCGATGGCCCGTCCGATATCGGCGCCAGCGCCGTCTGCGCAATCGCAAGCGCATCGTCATAACGCCCCTGCCAGTTCGCGAGTGTGGCCTCTTCGACAGCGAGATCTGCGCCGAGCGCTTCGTCTCCGGCTGAGGCGTTGAACAAGGTGCGCGCCGATTCCAGCAGTGCAGCAGCGCCATCGAGATCTTGATCGACGTTCATCGAAACGCTCGCGCGCGACATAGCGATGCGTACACGCAGGGCAATGACATCATCGCTAGCCGGGAGAGCATCACCCAATTGCTGAGCGCGCTCCAAGCTCGTACGCGCAGCGTCGAACTCGCCCAGATTGGCGCGCTGTTGCCCGCCTTGCAGCTCTGCGACCCGCAACAATCCCTCAACCGTCTCAACTCTGACGTCGACAGGCGCGTTTGGCGCACGCGCGAGCTCCTCCAGATAGCCTTGCGCTTCTCTCGCCACATCGCGGCGCATGGCGAGGGTGCGCGGCGAACGCTCCAGGCGATCGTAAACATCGAACAGCAAATAGCGCGAGAGGCCCCGCACATCGGTGAAGCGTTGCTCCGCCAAGAGCCTAGCGCGATCCGCTTCGATGTAGAGGTAAGTCGTCGCAGCGAGCGCCGTGAGGATGGCGAAAAGGGCTGCGCCAGCAGCGCTCACCGCCCATCGGCGGCGTTCAACGAACTTGCGTAGCGCATATCCGCGTTCACCGGCGCGCGCCGAGATCGGTCGTGTTTCGAGCCATGCGCGCAGATCGTCGCGTAACGCCGCAGCTGATGCATAACGTTGTGCTGCGTCCGCTGCTGTCGCGCGCGCAACAATGACAGCGAGATCGCCAGCAGGAACTTCTTCAAGCAACGTGCGCAGCAGTTCGCCAAGCGCGAACACGTCATCAGCCGGGGTGGGCGCAGCACCGCGTAGGCGCTCAGGACTCGCGTAAGCAGCAGTGAACGGATGCAGCGAGTCCGCCTCGCTCTCACCCATCAGCCGCGCGACGCCGAAATCGATCACCTTCACGTCACCGGCGTCGTTCACCAGCACGTTGGACGGCTTCAGATCAGCGTGGACGATAAGATTTTGATGCGCGTACTGCACCGCGTCGCAAATATCAGCGACAAGCGAGGCAATAGCGCGAGGGCCGAGCGCGTTCGCGTGCTCGTCAATCGGCGCCCCGCGCACATATTCCATCACGAGATAGGGCGCATCGTTTTCAGCTACGCCGCCATCAAAGAGTTGCGCGATATGGCGATGACTAAGCTTCGCAAGCGCGCGGCGTTCGCGATCGAACAAAGCGCGCGCAGCGCCCGCTAGGCGGCTGGGGCGCATAAACTTGATCGCGACCTCGTGCTCGAAGAGGCCGTCGTCGCGCGCGGCGAGAAACGTTTCGCCCATACCGCCGCCACCCAAGCTGCGCATGATCCTATAGTGGCCAACGCGTTCTGGCGCTGCGATCGGCACCGCGCTCATTGCGCCGCCGGTGGGCATCAGCGTGTCGCCGCGTTTGTCAGCCTCCATCAGGCGTTCGACTTTTTCGCGCAGCGCCGGATCGTGTGCGGTTGCGCGGGTCAGCCAATCGGCGCGCGTGTCTTCTGGCTCCTCCAGAGCCTGCTCAAAGACTTTCAGCGCCTGATGTGAAAGCTCCGGGCCCGCCACCGACTTCTCCCCAGCCCAGTCCTCCCGCGCCGCCCCCTTAAAATCAATCGCCAGCGCGAGAAGGGCTGACGCCAGGCGTTGCCTCGCCTACCTGTAACGTCATGCGCATTTCCCTCAGAACCATCGCTGCCCCAGCCCTCGCCCTCGTCGCTGCGGCGTGCGCCATCGGGACCACCGAAGACGAGAACGACCGCTTCCCCACGTCCTCGGCCTATCCCGAGGGCACGATGGAGCGGATCGAGTTCGCGGCGGGCGTTGCGGAGGCCTGGCGCATATCGGCGCTGGCGACGCCGGAGCGTCCAGATGCGGACTGGAAGGTCGTCATCATCACCGGCACGCCGTCCTGGAGCGAATACTGGGCGCCGACCATCGCGGGGCTTCCCCAAACACGCGAAATGATCGTCGCCGACCGCCCGGGTTTCCGCACCTCAGAGCCGGAAGACGCGGTGCGCGACATCTCCAAGCAGGCCGACGCCCTTGCCCCGATGCTACAGACCCGCCCCGGCCAGCGGGTTTTGCTAGTCGGTCAAAGCTTCGGTGCCCCAGTCGCGACCCTGATGGCCAGCCGTTATCCCGACCAAGTGCACGCCGTAGTGCTGGTTTCGGCCTATTTCGGCGATCGCGGCCCGACCGCCAGTCGCATGTTCGGCCTTGGCCGGGTCGTCCAAGGCGTCCTACCGCGCGATCTCCGGAACTCGATCGCGGAAGTCTCAGCCCAAGCGCCACAGCTCCCCGCGGTCTGGACGGCGCTGCGCGGGCTCCAGCAGCCGATCGTCTTCATCCACGGCGACAACGACAGCTTCGTGCCCCTGGAAGCTGACCAGCGGATCGCGTCGGACTACGGCCACACCCTGATCACCGTCCCGGGAGGCGATCACTTCCTGAATGCCTGTTGCGTCCCTGATCTCCTGGCCGCCTTCGAACAGGCCATCGCCGAAGCCGAGGGCCGAGAGGAAGCCGCGCCGCCCGCCGCGCCCGCTAGCGATCCGGACCCGGCTGGCGGCCCTGCGCTTTGACGCCAGACGCCGCCTTGCCCCCGGCACGGCCTTCCTGTAATAGCCCCGCTTCAATTTTCCCGTCTGACGGAAGTAAAAGGGGCCCGGGTCTCATGGCCGGCATTGTTCTGAACGTTGAAAAGCGCGAGCGCACTGGCACTGGCGGCGCGCGCGCGACCCGCAATTCCGGCCTCATTCCTGGCGTCCTCTACGGCGGCGAGCGTGGCTCGATCCCGATCGAGATCAACGCCAAAGACGTCTTCTTTGCGCTGCGCTCGGGCAAGTTTCTCTCGCACATGGTTGAACTCAACCACCAAGGCGAGAAGCAATCGGTTATCCCGCGCGCCATCCAGTTTCATCCGGTGACGGATGAAGTGGTTCACATCGATCTCTATCGCGTTGAAGAAAACGCCGAGATCGCCATCGACGTGCTCGTGCGCTTCAAGAATCACGAAGCATCGCCGGGCCTGAAGCGCGGTGGCGCACTCAACGTCGTGCGTCACACGATCAAGCTGAAGTGCAAAGCCAACATGATTCCGGAAGAGATCGTAATCGACCTGACCGGTCGTGAAATCGGCGACTCGATCCACATTTCAACAATCGCTCTTCCCGAAGGCGTGCGCCCGGTGATCCGCGACCGTGACTTCACCGTCGCCACCATCACCGGCCGCAAAGCCGATCCGGAACCGACTGCAGCAACGGCTGAAGCCGCTCCGGCCGCAGCGGGCGATAAGAAGGAAGGCTGATCCGCCTTCCCTTCCCTGCAACGGGAAGACTAGAAGGCGAGAATGCTGCTCCTTGTCGGACTCGGTAATCCGGGCGCGAAATACGCAGGCAACCGGCACAATATCGGCTTTATGGCCGTGGACGCGATCGCACGCGCGCACGGCTTTGGTCCGTGGAAGAAGAAGTTTCAGGGCGAACTCTGCGAAGGCCATATCGATGGCGTGCGAACGCTCATCCTGAAGCCGCAAACCTACATGAACGAAAGCGGCCGCGCGGTTGGTGAAGCGGCGAACTTTCATAAGCTCTCGGCGGCTGACGTTATCGTCTTCTATGACGAGATCGATCTCGCCCCCGGCCGCTTCCGCATGAAGACCGGCGGCGGCGCAGCAGGTCACAACGGCATCCGCTCGATGATCGCATCACCGATCGGCGACGGCTTTCGTCGCGCGCGTCTTGGCGTAGGGCATCCGGGACAAAAAGAACTCGTGCATCACTACGTGCTGAGCGATTTCTACAAAGCCGAAGAAGCCTGGGTGACTGCACTGCTCGACGCCTGTGCCCGCGCAGCGCCATTGCTGGCGAAAGGCGACGACGAAAAGTACCAAGGCGAAGTCATGCGCCTCGCGCCAGCGGCAAAAGCCGATCCGCGCAAGCCAGTAGAATAAGCGAAGGACCAGTTATGGGTTTCAAATGCGGCATCGTGGGTTTGCCGAATGTCGGCAAGTCGACGCTCTTTAATGCGCTGACCAAGACCGCCGCTGCGCAGGCGGCGAACTATCCGTTTTGCACGATTGAGCCAAACGTCGGCGAAGTCGCGATGCCTGAGCCGCGTCTCGGTAAGCTTGCCGCTATCGCTGGCTCCAAGGAAATCATCCCGACGCGGATGAACTTCGTCGACATCGCTGGCCTGGTTCGCGGTGCCTCGAAGGGCGAAGGCTTGGGCAACCAATTCCTCGCCAACATCCGCGAATGCGACGCCATCGCTTACGTCCTGCGTTGCTTCGAGAACGACGACATCACCCATGTCGAAGGTCGCATCGATCCGATCGCCGATCTGGAGACGGTCGAGACCGAGCTCATGCTCGCCGACCTCGAAAGCCTCGAAAAGCGCGTCAACAATCTCGAAAAGAAAGCCAAAGGTGGCGACAAGGACGCCAAGCTCACGCTTGAACTCGTGCTGCGCGCCAAAGTGCTGCTCGAAGACGGCAAGCCCGCGCGCCACACCAAGCGTGCCCCGGAAGAGCAAAAAGCCTTCGAGATGTTGCAGCTGCTGACTGCCTTGCCGGTGCTCTATGTGTGCAACGTCAACGAGTCCGACGCAGCCGGCGGCAACGATCACACCAAACGCGTGCAAGAACGCGCCACGCAAGAGAGCGCAGCTTGCGTTATCATTTGCGCGCAGATCGAGGCCGAGATCGCAGCCCTTTCAGATGAAGAGCAGGTCGAGTTTCTCGAGACCGTGGGCCTACAGGAGCCTGGCCTGACCAAACTCATCCACGCCGGCTACAATCTCTTGGGCCTGCAAACCTACTTCACTGTCGGCCCCAAGGAAGCGCGCGCCTGGACAATCCAAAAAGGTTGGACGGCGCCGCAAGCCGCGGGCGTCATTCACGGCGACTTCGAAAAAGGCTTCATCCGCGCCGAAACCATTTCCTACGACGACTACATCACCTTCAAAGGTGAGAGCGGCGCCAAGGAAGCCGGCAAGATGCGACTTGAAGGCAAGGACTACATCGTCCGCGAGGGCGATGTGATGCATTTCCGATTTAATGCCTGACGCGCCCGCTCCTCCCCGAGCGGCGCTTTCTACGTTTGAACTTGTGGCGATGGTGGCCGCACTTTCGGCGCTGAACGCGCTTGCCATCGACGTCATGCTGCCAGCGCTACCCGACATCGGCCGCGCGTTCACGCTCGCCAATGACAATGATCGTCAGCTGGTGATCGTGGCATATGTCGCGTTCTTTGGTATCGCTCAGCTTGTGTACGGCCCGCTCGCCGATGCGTTTGGCAGACGCAAAGTGCTGCTCTGGTCACTGCTGATCTTCATCGTTGGATCGGTGCTCTGCGTTGTCGCGCCAACGTTTGAGCTCTTCCTCGCCGCGCGCGCACTGCAAGGCATCGGCGCAGCCGCGACGCGTGTGATTGCGGTAGCGATCGTCCGCGACGTGTCCGAAGGGCGACGCATGGCGCAGATTATGTCGATGGCGATGACCGTCTTCATGGTCGTGCCAATCATCGCGCCTGGGATCGGGCAACTCGTTCTTTTCGTTGCGCCGTGGCGTTGGATCTTCGGCGGTTTGCTGCTCTACGCCTTCATCGTCGCTGGCTGGGCCTATTGGCGCTTACCCGAGACGCTCGCGCCGGAGAACCGTCGCGCCTTTGCACCACGCTCCATCTTTGGCGGCTACGCCATGGTGCTACGCGATCGCCAAACCGTCGGCTACATGATCGCCAGCACGTTCCTGACCGCGTGCCTCTTCGGCTACATCACCTGCTCCGAGCAGATTTACGTCGATGTGTTCGAACTCGGCGCAGCCTTCCCGCTCGCCTTCGCGGCAATCGCCATTTCAATCTCGTTCGGCACCTTCGCCAACTCTCGCATTGTCATCCGCCACGGGATGCGGCGCATTTCGAACATCAGCATGCTTTGGTTCGTAGCCGTGGCGGCGCTGCATGTGCTGATCGCCTGGGCCTTCGGCGATAGCCTCTGGCTATTCATGAGCCTGCTAGCGCTGGGCTTTTGCGTGTTCGGTCTCATGTCGAGCAATTTCAACGCGCTCGCCATGTCGAACATGGGTCACGTCGCAGGCTCGGCGTCCGCCGTGTTCGGTGCGGTGACGGCGACGTTCGGCGCTATTCTAGGCGCACTCATCGCCCGTGCGTTCGACGGCACGACGACACCGTTCTTGATTGGCATCGCGCTAGCAGGCGTTGGCATCGTGCTATCCGTGTTGTGGACCGAACGCGGCAAACTGGCGCTCAGCGCCGGTCGCTGATCCGGAAATGCACTGTCGCACGGCCGTAGTCGATCGCCAGCGCATCGGCGACCGAAATCACATCCATGCCAAGCAGAATAGTCGGCTCGTCCAAGAGACCCCACACGCCGAAGATGTGATAATCGCCAACGAACGCGACGACGTTCTCAGCCTCCATCTCACCGATGCTGAGCTGCGATAGCACGACAGCACGCTCCAATGTAATCACTTCATTCGCGGTTGCTGCCTGTTCCGCGAAGGCACTGCGCCCACGCCGCGTCTCGACAGCGCGGATCAGCGCCGTGTTCACGAGCGACGTGTCCGATCCAGTATCGATCAGAACATTCACATCAATCCCGGCCACACGTCCGCGCACCACCACGAGATGGCCAAACCGCAGTTCACCGCGCATCGTCGTCCAGTTGCGATTTCCGAGCCGAGGCGCACCGGACGACGGAATGATCTCAATGCAATTGCGCTGAAAATCGAGCATCAGCCGCCGCCCGGCCATGCCGTCGACGCCGAGCAAGCCATGCTCGCCTGCCAGCACCGGCCCGCTTAAGACCGGCATGCGACCGCTCGGCAATGCAAGCGAGCCGTAGTTTAACGCATCGACACGCACCAACGGCGCAGGCGCCACGCCATAAACCGAATGCACCGGACCTTCGCCTTCGAGCCTCAGTCCGAGTCGCGCCGTCAAGCGCTCCGACAACACCGAACGATTAGCGCCAGTATCGACAATGAAGCGGAACGGCCCCTCGCCGTTCACGCTCACAGGCGCAACCACGCGGCCGACACGGTCACTGCGCGTTTCGGCTAAGCCTTGTGCATCTGCGAACGCCTCAGCCTCTGGCGCAGCTCTGCATTCGCCCCACGCCTCGCCAGCGCAGAACAAAGCTAGAGTCGCCACGATCAAACGCATGAGCACAGGTCAAAGCATGAGCGCGCAGGCGCTTCAGCGCCACACACAAACGCGAAAACTCGACGGATGGGGCAGAGCATGCCAGTGAAGGCCATGCTCGAACTTACCTCTCCGTACGATGGTTTCAGCTTCACCGCGCACCGAACCGACCCGGCAGGCACGCCCATTGGCGGCGTTGTCGTGCTGCAAGAAATCTTCGGCGTCACCGACCACATCAAGGACATCTGCGCGCGATTTTCGGATGCGGGATACGTGGCGATCGCGCCCAGCCTCTTCGACCGCGTCGAGCGCAGCTTTCAGGCGGGGCACGATCCGGAAGGCATTAAGAAAGGCATCGGCGGCGTCATGGCTTCGACTTGGCCGCAAGTGATCGCCGACATTCAAGCTTGCATCGATACACTACCGCAGCCGGCTTATGTCACTGGCTTCTGTTGGGGCGGGGCAGCTGCTTGGGTCGCTGCATCGCAGTGCGCTGGTCTCAAGGCCGCGTCATGCTTTTATGGTCGCCTGATTGCGGATGTGCTCAGCACGCAGACGCCTCGTATTCCCGTCATGCTGCATTACGGCGTGCGCGATGCGTCGATCCCGCCGGAAAATTACGAGAAGGTGCGCCTAGCAACGCCGGACTCGCCTCTCTATCTCTACGACGCAGGCCACGGATTTTGCCGCGACGGGAGCGCCGATTTTCACGCGCCGTCGCGCGATTTAGCGATGACGCGCACGATCGATTGGTTCGCCCGCTGGCGTTGAGAGGACGATAAACATGCTTGATCACGTCTCCATCGGCGTCACCAATGTGAAGCGCTCGAAAGCGTTTTATGACGCTGTGCTCGAACCACTCGGCATGGCGCCGGTCATGCCAGTTGAGATTGGCGGGCAATTGGTCGGCGTTGGTTACGGCAAGCCGGGAAAGCCGAGCTTTTGGATTCAACTGCCGATCAACGGTCAGCCCGCGAGCATGGGCAACGGCGTCCACATCGCCTTCCGCGCCGACACACGCGAAGCGGTCGATGCGTTCTATCTGGCAGCACTCGACCAAGGCGGCATCGACGACGGCAAGCCAGGCCTCCGCAGCGAATATCACCCCGACTATTACGGCGCCTTCGTTCGCGACCCTGACGGCAACAAGATCGAAGCTTGCAGCCATTTGCATGAGTAACCACGCGCCGATCGCCATCATCGGCGCCGGCCCCGCAGGCTTGATTGCAGCTGACATTCTGAGCGCCGCTGGGCAGCGCGTGATCGTGTTCGAGCGCATGCCGAGCGCGGCGCGGAAGTTCTTGATGGCCGGACGCGGCGGTCTCAATCTCACGCATTCGGAAGCGTTCGACAGGTTCGCCACGCGTTACGCTGAAGCCGCCCCTCGACTCGCACCAGTTCTTGAGGCCTTCACGCCCAGCGATCTCATCGCATGGGCCAACGCTCTCGGCGCTGAGACATTCACCGGCTCAAGCGGCCGGGTCTTCCCGCGCGCCATGAAGGCCTCCCCATTACTGCGCGCGCTTTTGCAGCGATTAAACAATCAAGGCGTCGAACTCATCACACGCACCACTTGGCTTGGCTGGACTGATGACGGCGCATTGCAGTTCGCGGAGCAACCGCCGCTCCACGCGGCACAAACCCTCCTGGCGCTCGGCGGCGCCAGTTGGCCGAGACTCGGGAGTGACGGATCGTGGCGTAAAGTGCTGGAGGCGCGCGGCGTGAGCATCGCGCCGTTCCACCCCTCCAATGTCGGCTTCAACGTCACTTGGAGCAAACACGTGAAGCGCTTCGCTGGCGAGCCGCTTAAAACAATTGCGATGCGCTACGACGAAACCGAAGTCCGCGGCGAAGCAATTATCACATCGTACGGCATCGAAGGCGGCGGCATTTATACGCTGTCGGCCAACTTGCGATCTCGCACGCCAGCGACCATTCATATCGATCTGCGCCCAGCACTCAACGCTGTTGAAATCGAAGCAAAGCTCGCGCGCACTAAGACCAGCGACAGCATCGGCTCACGCTTGCGCAAGGCGCTAAACCTCTCGCCACTCGCAATCGCGCTTCTCCACGAAAGCGGCCCGCCACCGCGCGACCCGGCCGCGCTTGCTGCACACATCAAAGCTGTACCCATCCGTATCGAAAGCCCGCGCGGGCTGAATCGTGCGATCTCCAGCGCAGGCGGCGTGACGTGGGAAAGCGTGGACGAAAGCCTGCAATTGAAAGCCCTTCCGGGTGTCTATGTCGCCGGTGAAATGCTCGACTGGGAGGCCCCAACCGGGGGCTATTTGCTCCAAGCGAGCTTCGCCACAGGCGTTTATGCAGCGCGCGCAATGCTCCGAAAGGCGCCCGCCCTTGCCGCCTCCGCCGCCCGCTGATAGCACCCGCGACGTATGCCTCAGACATCTGCGCTCCTAAACGTCATGATCACCGCCGCGCGTAAAGCCGGGCGGGCGTTGGCGCGCGATTTCGGCGAAGTCGAGAACCTTCAAGTCTCGCGCAAGGGGCCGAGCGATTTCGTCAGCTCCGCCGATCTCAAAGCCGAGAAGACGCTGTTCGAAGAGCTTTCAAAGGCGCGCCCCGGCTATGGCTTCGTTATGGAAGAGCGCGGCGAAGTCGAAGGCACCGACAAGACCAATCGCTGGCTTGTCGATCCGCTCGACGGCACCACAAACTTTCTGCACGGCATCCCGCACTTCGCCATCTCAATCGGCTTGGAGCGCGAAGGCGTTCTGATGGCAGGCGTGATCTACAACGTCGTGCGCGACGAACTCTTCTGGGCCGAGCGCGGCGCTGGCGCCTATCTCAATGACCGCCGCCTTCGGGTCTCGGCGCGCACCGACATGCGCCAAGCGCTCTTCGCCACTGGCACGCCATTCCACGGCAAGCCCGGTCACGAGAAGTCGCTCAAAGAAATCGGCAGCGTCATCGCAAAGTCCGCCGGCATTCGCCGCTTCGGCGCGGCTGCGCTTGATCTGGCTTACGTTGCGTCCGGGCGCTTCGACGGCTTTTGGGAGCGCAACCTCAACGTCTGGGACATCGCCGCCGGCGCAGTCATCGTCCGCGAGGCGGGCGGAACAGTGACTGAGATCGATGGCGGCGACTTCATGAAGTCCGGCGCTATCCTTGCGTCAAACGCCTCGCTCGCGCCGTTGCTCAGCAAAGCGCTGCACGAAGGTTGATTGCGCGCCAGCGCTCATAGACACTGACGTCGCAAACGGCTCACCTGCGCGCGCAGGACAAGAGACGCGCGGAGGAACAGTGACCCAAACGAACACGACGGACCGCAAGGTGTCCAATTGGGAGATCGCGGCGTTTGCCGGCCCCGCAGCGCCACTGCTAGCGCTCTCACTGCCAACGATCATCTTCCTGCCGCCCTATTTCGCGTCGCATTTGGGCATCCCGCTGGCCGTCGTGTCAGCGATCTTTCTCGGCGCCCGCGTGTTCGATCTGTTGATCGACCCTATGGTCGGCAACTTACAAGATCGGACTGAAACGTCGTTCGGTCGCCGCCGCCTTTGGCTCGCGATCACCTGCCCACTCGTCATGGCGATGATCTGGTTCGTCTTCCTTGGCCTGTGGCCAGGCGTCGATATCTGGATCCCAGGCTTCGCCGTGTTTCTGCTCTACTTCTGCAGCGCTGCGATGCTCATCGCGCACTTGAGTTGGGCGGCTGAACTTATCCCAACGTATCACGGCCGCACGCACGTCCTTGGCATGGTGCAAACCGCCAGCATGATCGGCCAAGTCATAATGCTGCTTGTTGCCGGCGCAGTGGCGCAATCAGAAGGCGGCACCAATGCGAGCGCGGTTCATGCCATGGGCTGGACACTGCTGTTCATGCTGCCGGTCACGACGTTGATCACTGTGTTGATGGTGCGTGAGACGCAACGGCCGCCGCAGCCGCACATGTCGCTCAAGCAGCAATTCAGCGTACTCTTGCAAAACAAAGCCGCGCAACGAGTGCTCTTGCCGGATCTGTTCCTAGGCATCGCCCAAGGCGTATCTGGCGGACTGTTCCTCTTCTACTTCCAATTCGTGCTGGGCTTCGAGCGCGAGTCACAAACGTTGCTCGCAGTCTACTTCATCGCCGGCCTAGTCGGCGTACCAATCTGGTGGACTGCGGCGCGCAAGATCGGCAAGCATCGCGCGCTGCAAGCAGCGATGATCTACACAGCCGCGACCACCGCGCTGCTCCTCTTCCTTCCGCCACAAAACTTTCTGGTCGTTGCACCGTTCATGGCCGTCGCCGGACTCGCGCAAGGCGGCGGCGTTCTGCTGACACGGGCACTGATGGCGGACGTTGTCGATGAAGATGAGCTCGCCTGCGGCGCGCGCCGTTCGGGGCTCTATTTCGGCTTGCTGATGACGACCTCAAAGCTCGGCATCGCCTCCGGCCCGATCACGTACGCCATTCTCGGACTAGTCGGCTTCGTCGCCAGCGAAGGCGGACAAAACTCACCAGAGGCGCTCGCGACATTGACCGCCCTCTTCATCGGCGTACCGATCTTGCTCTGCTTGGCGACGGCGTGGTCCTTAAAGAACTACCCGCTGGATGAAACACGTCAGCGCGAATTGGCCGAAGCCATTGAAGCGCGCCATGCGGCGAACAAGGAAAACACCTTGGGGCCGGTGACCAAATAACGCTGCCACAAGCGGCCAGGCTCGCTCGCGAGTCGGTAGAACCATTCAAGCCCGGCTTTGCGCATCCATAGCGGCGCGCGCTGCGTTTGGCCGGAGAGAAACTCCAGCGCCGCACCGACGCAAAGCCCAACACCGGTCGCGTCACCGCGCTGCGCGATTGCATAAGCGATCAGCTCTTGCTGCGGCGCGCCAACACAAATGAAGGTGAAACGCGACGGCTGGGCAGCGGCGAACGCTGCCGCTTTGACGATCGCTTCCGGCTTTTGTTTCAGGCCCATCGGCGCGCGATGCCAACGGACGTCGGTCAGCGCATAGCGATGCTTCAGCGCGTCGATCATAGCCTTGTCGCCGCCGATAATGCTGATCGGCTCACGGCGATCGATCACATCATCGAAGAGGCGCTCAGCCAGATCTGCGCCAGTCGCGACCGGCAAAGTTAAGCCAACCCGTGCACCCAGGCGCTGCAAAATATTGCTGTCGTTCAGCGTCAGCCAAGCCGCTTCATAAAGCGGACGACGCGCCGGCTCCGACGACAGACCCACAACGTGATCGACGTTTGGCGTCACCACATAGCTGAACACGCCATCAATGCTGGCCCGTGCAGCGACAGCGTCGACGGCTTGATCGAGATCGAAGCCATTGAACTCGATGCCGAGAAAGTTAATCCGCGCACGAGCGCGCGACGCGCCATCGTAAGCCATTGCCCTTAACCCAAACGCGTCTTTAACGCCGTTTGAGCGCCCTATGCAGGAAGCGGGCCGGATGTATCGCATCGAGGGATTTTTTCGGCAATGGCATGATATCGCCGCACATTTCCGAGGCGACCCGCTCACCCAGTAAGGGCGCTAGGGTTAAGCCGCGCGCACCTAAACCGCCGAGAACGTAAACACCCGCGTGCGCAGGTGGCGGCGCGTTAGTGTTAATGGCGCGACCATGCGCGATGCCTTCATATTGTTTGAGCCATGCGGGCGCGTCGGGCAGCAAGCCGGCAATCGGCGCACGGTCCGGCGTCGTTGCGCGATAGCTAACGCGAGAAGTCAGAGTCTCTGCATTGATGCTCGCTGCAATGTCGGGCGCGATCGACGCGAGCGCCGTGATGTTGCGCGCCCGCGCTTCGTCACTCGTTACGTCAGCTAGTTGAGCACCTTCCGGCAAATTGTCGAACGTGGCACCGAACAAGACGCCGTCATCAAAGGGCGCGACATAGGCGCCGGAGGTCAACGCATGGACCGGCGCCCGTCCTGCCCCCCACTCGATCTGACCGCGCGACACAGTGATCTGCAGAAACGACGCCGGCCCAAACTGCCGCAAGGCGGCGCCGCATGCGAGCACCACCGCGTCCGCCTTCAGGATCGACCGCCCACCCTCAGCGCGCACCACCCAACCGCCGCCTTCTGCTGGATCCAGTGAGTACACCGGCGTTTCGCACAAGACTTGCGCGTCACGCAGCATTGCCTCGATCGCCGCGCGTGGACGCACCACGCCCGCGCGCGCGTGAAGCACGCCAGCGCCAAACGCAGCGAACCAATCCTCAGGCAAAGGCGGGTCGGCGATGAGGTCAGCTAATGCCGCCGCATCGCGCTCATCTTGCGGGCGCTGCTCGACACCGCACGCAGCGAACACGCCAAGCGCCTCATAGGTCGCGACCGCTTCGAGGTACGCGGCCAAGAACATCGTTCCGAGCGGCCCGCCGCCGCGATCGAGCCGCGGCATAACCAGCCCCGCCGGATTGCCGCTTGCGCCCGCGCCTAGATCCCGCGCCGCTTCAAGCACCACCGCCTCGATCCCGCGCCTCGCCAGCGCTTGCGCGCACGCTGCGCCGGCAATGCCAGCGCCGAGAATGGCAACGCGCTTGGGATGACAGGCGGCGTAGGGATAAATATCGACTCCTCCGCTCCCGCGCGGAGAGAGGGTTGGTTCGCCTCTAAACCGGCCTTCCAACCGTTCGCGCTTCGCGCCAAAGCCGGGTTTTTTCTCCACCGCAAAGCCCGCCGCCTCGAGGCCGCGCCGGACATCCCCAGCGACCGTGAACGTCGCCACCCGCGCGCCAGGCGCACTCAGTCGCGCCATCTCGGCAAATAGCGCTGCGTCCCACATGCTGGGATTACGCGACGGCGCGAAGCCGTCGAGGAACCAAGCGTCGAACTGGCCCTCCAAGTCTGGCAGCACCGCCCCCGCCTCACCCGTGAACACGGTCAGAGCAAAGCCGTCCTCGGGAAACCAGAGCCGTTGCGGCGCATAAGCACGGACCGGCCAGCGCTCCAATAGTTGGGACCACAGCGGCGCGAGTTCAGGGAACTGCGCTAAAGCCCGGGCCGCGTCAGCCTTTGCGAGGGGGAATGCCTCAATGGTTGAGATATGCAGTTGCGCATGGGGTGATCGTGTCTTTTTCCAGGCTTTCCAGGCCGCCAAGACATTCAAACCAGTGCCGAATCCGAGCTCGCAGAGCGCGAAACGATCCTTGCATTTCCAGGCATCCGGCAGACCACAGCCTGCCAGAAACACCGCCTCGGTCTCCGCCAAACCACCGGCGTTGGAGAAATAGACGTCGCCAAACGCCGGCGCTTGCGGCGCACTTTCGTTGCTCCAGTCGATCTCAGGCGCGGGCGGCAGGCGGCGTGGCATTGCGATAGCCCCAATAGCAAACGAGCCGCCCTTTCGGGCGGCTCGTCGCTAAACTTACTACTTGCGTAGGAAGATTACGGCGTGACCGGAGCCGGAGCGGCGCCTTCAGCCGGCGCAGCAGCCGGGTCAACCGGAGCAGCAGCCGGATCAACCGGAGCGGCTTCTGGAGCAGCTTCCGGAGCAGCTTCTTCAACAGCCGGAGCTTCTTCTACCGTCGTCGTTTGGCCGCAAGCGGCGACGCCGAAGGCGAGAACGGCAGCGGCAGCAGCGGCCACGCCCATTTGGATCTTCGTCATAGGTTCTACCCCTCGTCTCAGCGTCAGGGTCGGCCCCGGACGCAGGATGCGACTCCAATGCCAAGAATTAGGCTTAATGACAAGCGAGCCGTGCCAAACAACACTATGCAAAACTGCATAGCGCCGAGTCATAGCATCAAGCCTCGACGGCTACTGCCAACGCTTCTTCGAGCTGCGCGAACGTCGGCTGCATCGAGCTGGGCACCGAGCCGCGCCCAATCTCTACAGAGACCTGAGCCGCATTGCCGTGCAAGTGCGCAACGAGCACATCGCGAATGATTTTGTAGAATTGCGCATCGTGCTCGATCACCGAGTTCAAGCGCGACGCCATCGGACCGACGATGCCGTAAGCGAGGAACACGCCCAAGAAAGTTCCCACCAGCGCTTTGCCGATCATGAGACCCAACACTTCCGGCGGTTCGTTGATCGCGCCCATCGTCTTCACGATGCCAAGCACGGCCGCGACGATGCCGAGTGCGGGCAGACCGTCAGCCATGCCTTGCAGAGCGTGCGCAGGGTGCAGCGCTTCATGATGGTGCTTTTCGAGCTGCTTTTCCATCGCGTCCTCAACCTGGTGAGGATCGTCGAGGTTCATCGTCATCATGCGCAGCGTGTCGCAGATGAAATCGACCACGAAGTGGTCTTTCGTGAGCTTTGGATATTTCTGAAAGATCGGGCTTTCGTTGGGCTTTTCGATATGCGCTTCGAGCGCCACAACGCCTTTGGTCTTCATCAGCTTGGTCAGCTGAAACAGCAGCGCCAGCAGATCGCCGTAATCTTTCTTGCCCCATTTGGGGCCCTTCATCACCGACCCGAAGCCGCCAACCACACCCTTAAGGCCGTGCATGTCGTTTGAAATGATCAGCGCGCCAACGGCTGCGCCGAAGATCATCATGAACTCCATCGGCGCTGCTTCGATGATGACTTCGAAGTGGCCCCCGGCAAGCGCGAAGCCGCCGAACACCATGCCGAACACAACGAGGAGGCCAATAATTGGAAACATGGTTAGCGCGCGTTTACCTAGAGGCGTTCTGCCGAGAGCGCGTTATGCCCGAACGCGCTTAACGCGCCGTTTCGGTTAGCGTGATTTCACCACACAAAGCGCAGGTTTCCTTTTCGTCAACCACTTGGAGAGCGTCCGGCTTGGGCGTACCAAGCCGTCAGGCTCATGCCAGATTCCCAGGCGCCCCTCCCCGAGCACGCTCCGGCAAGTCCGCGCGCGCCCATCGGACGCAATCGGCAATTCATGTTGCTGTACGTCTGCTTGCTCGTCATCGGCGCGGGCAATTCGATGCTGCTCGCGGTTGCGCCACCTTTGGTGCGCCAGTTGGGCTTGTCGGATTCGAGCGTCGGCTGGATTTTCTCACTTTCGGCTTTGCTCTGGGTGTTTTGCAGCCCGCACTGGGGCCGCGCCTCCGATCGCGCCGGACGCAAGCCGATCATCGCGCTGGGCCTTGCCGCCTACGCGGTGTCGATGGGATCGTTCGGCGCCGTCGTGCTCATGGGCCTCAACGGCATTCTCTCCGGCATCTGGCTGTTTGCGCTACTGATGCTGGCGCGCGCCATTTTCGGCGCGTTTGGCTCAGCATCATCGCCGGCAGCACAAGCCTATATCGCCGACCGCACTTCGCGTTTCGAACGCACAGAACAATTGGCGGGCTTAAGCGCCGCATTCGCATTCGGACAAGCTTTCGGCCCGGCGATTTGTGCAGCTCTTGCCGCTAAACTCGGCCTCGTCTTTCCGATCGTGCTTGTCGCGGTGCTTGCGGCTCTGACGTCGTTCGTGATCTGGCGCTATTTGCCAGAAAACACCCAGCCGAAAGTCGAACAACGACAAGGCAGCGACTGGCGCGAGTCGCTTGCGCTGATGGGCGACCGCCGCCTCTCGGGGTATCTGATCTATGGCTTCGGCCTCTCGCTCATCGCTGGCATCACCGTGCAGGTCTTCGGCCTCTTCACCATGGACAGGCTCAATGTCAGCGGCGAGCAAGGGGCTGAATACGCAGCAGCTGGCTTCATGGTCAACGCGCTCGCTTTCCTCGCAACACAGCTCGGCATTCTGCCGAGGCTGAGATTGTCGCCGCGCTTGCTGATGGCGTGGGGCGCAGGTGTGTTTGCGCTTGGCGTCCTGATTCAGATCATGTCGCCTAGTCTTGGCGCTCTGCTGGTTGCACTTGCCGTGCAGGGACTTGGCGGCGGCTTGGCACGCGCGGGATTTGCAGGCGGCTCGTCGATCGCCGTTCGCCCGGAAGAACAAGGTGCAGCCGCCGGCCTCGTCGTCGCCACCAATGGCGCAGGTTTCGTTTTTTCGCCGCTGCTCGGCGGTGTCGTTTATGAGAACCTCGGCATGAACGCGCCGCTGATCGTAACCGTCGGCATTCTACTCGCAATGCTCGCCTTCACACTGCGCAGCCGCCGCCTACGCGACGGCGTCGCCTACGAACCGCCACCAAGCGAACCGACGACGCCGGGTTAGCGCTAGCCCGCCGCCGCCCGCGCTGCTTCCAACACTACATCCGTCGCCCGGCCACGCACTTCCAAGCCTTGCGCGCGTTCGAATGCGCGGATCGCGCCGCGTGTACGCTCACCGATGCGGCCGTCCGCTGTTCCAGCACTGTAGCCCAAGCGATTGAGCAGACGCTGCAACTCGCGAATGTCGCCGCTCTCCAAACCACGCGGCGTGCGCGGCGCTTCAACAGCAACACCAGCGCGCGCGCGAATGTCGTTCAGCAAAGAAGCGGTCGGGAAACCATCGGCCGGCAAATTGTTCGCCACCTGGAAACCACGCACTGCCCGACGCGTGCCTGAACCAAACAGGCCATCCGCCACCCCAGCGTCAAAGCCCAAACCATTGAGCAATGTCTGAAGCTCAAGCACCTGCTCGCGGGTCAGCGAGCCAAGCTGTGTCGGCCATGCACGCTCCAGCCTTGACGAGCCGCCATCCAACGAACGCGCCAGCAGCGCCACGACGAGCGCGTAGCGATCTGAATTGTTGTAGCGGCGGATCACTCCGAAATTGTGGTGCAGCATGAGCGCAGGTCCCTGCGCACCGGCGGGCAAAAACAATTGCGACTGCAGCGCGCGATCCGAACTGGTCCACGCGCCGTTGATGCGCTGAACGCCCAAGTCTTCCCATTCGCTCACGCTACGCTGCGAGCCGTCGGCCAGCGCATAATTAAAGTTCGCAGGCAAACGCACTTCGTCGAACACCGGCTCGCCACGGCGCCAGCCGCGATCGGCGAGGTAGTTCGCAATCGACGCAGCAACATCACCGCGATTGGTCCAGATGTCGCGATGGCCATCATTGTCCCAATCAACCGCCGTCGTGAGATAAACGTCCGGCATGAATTGCGGCTGACCGAGCGCGCCTGCCCAAGATGAGCGCAATTGCTGTTCATCCGCCAAGCCGCGCTCGACCATTTCAGTCAGCGCCAACAGATACGTTTCAAACTGCGCGCGGCGGCGGCCCTCGTAGGCGAGCGTCGCCAAGGCTGCTTGCGCATCCCAGTTCAACGCCGCTTCGCCGTAATTGCTCTCAAGGCCCCAGATGCCGAGAATGATGCCGGTCGGCACCCCGTAGCGATTGGACACCGCATCCAGCGTCGGCTGGATCGCGTTCTTCAGCGTGTTGCCATCGTTGATGCGGCGCTCAGTCACGCGGTTGTTCACGTAATCCCAGACCGGACTCACAAACTCAGGCTGGCGCTGATCGAGCTCAATCACGCGGCCATCCGGCGTGAGGCCGCTCAAGAGACGGCTCAGCACAGCAGGATCGCGACCTTGGCCGACGGCGCGGCGGGCGAAATCGTCGCGCCAAGCGTCAAACTCGGCATTGCCGGAGCTTGTGAAGGTGGGCGGCGTAGGTGTCTGTGCGCCTACGACTGACGGCCCGCAGGCCACGGCCAAAGCCATCGCCGCCGCCAAAACCAAAGCCCGCGCCATCCAAAATCCCTTCATCATCCAGTCCAACGCCCCTAAAGTGCGTCGGGCGCCCAAAGCAACGCATCCAAGTCCCGGGCCAAGCCCACTTCCCTACGTTGACTTCCTGTGGGCCGCCCTCTATTCACCCCGCTTCCTTTTCGACCCCGGAATCACGGCCATGAAAGTCAAGTCGTCGCTCAAGTCACTGAAAGCCCGTCACCGGGCTTGCCGGGTCGTGCGCCGCAAGGGCCGGGTTTACATCATCAACAAAGTCGACCCCCGGTATAAAGCCAAGCAGGGCTGAAATTAGGCCCAATTCGAGCCTAGCCAGCGCTGTCCGCCCCTCGCGGGCGTTGTGAATATCGGGTAAGCTTATTTTCCCGATTCAGGTCGACATGCGCCGTTTTTTGATCGCCATCGCTGCTGCCATGACGCTTGCCGCTTGCGGGCAAAGCGCAACCGCGCCCGCGCGCGGCGGCGCGGAACTCGATGCGCTCTTCACCCAGCTCGAATCGGCCGAGGACGCCTCGATCGCTGCCTCAGTGGAACAAGCCATCTGGTCGCGCTGGTCCGATAGTGGGTCGCCGACCGTGAACATTCTGCTCGAGCGCGCCAATGCGGCCGAAGCCGCCGGCGACCGCGACCTCGCCAGCTCCTATCTCGACCAAGCAAGCGACCTCGCCCCAGATTATGCCGAACCCTGGAACCGCCGCGCCAACCTCGCTTATCGCGCCGAAGATTATCCGGGCGCGATCGCCGCGATCCAAGAAACGCTGCGGCGCGAGCCGCGCCATTTCGGCGCCTATGCCGGCCTAGGCCTCATCTACGAAGAGCTAGGCCAGAACCGCGCAGCACTCGAAGCCTTCCGCGCCGCACTCGCCATTCATCCGCACTACGAAAGCGCCATCCAAGGCGTGCAGCGCCTCGAACCACGCGTCGACGGCCGCGAAGCATGATGCTGTGGCTGACGGCCGCCCTGTTGGCGGTCATCGCTCTAGGCGCAGCACTCGCCGCCCACGCACGCGCCTACACGCGCCGCGTCGAAGCACAGTTTCCTCCGACCGGCCGCTTCATCGACGCAAACGGCACACGCTTGCATGTGCGCGAAGCCGGCGTCGATGGGGCGCCGCCAATCCTGCTGATCCACGGCGCCAGCTCTAATCTGCTTGAGCTTTGGGGTCCGCTTGCGGAGGAGTTTTCGCCACTGCATCGCGTTATCGCCTACGATCGCCCCGGTCTCGGTTTTTCGACCCGCGCCAAGCGCAACGGCCACACGCTCGCTTACCAAGCGCAATGCGCGGCGCGTGTTCTCGAACAGACACGCAGCGAACCCGCGATCATCGTCGGCCACTCGTTGGGCGCTGGCGTAGCACTGCGACTGGCCCTGGATTTTCCTCATCTGGTACGCGGTCTCGTGTTGATTGCGCCTGCCGCAAATCCGTTTCCAAACTTCAATCCAGCCTGGTGGGCGAAGCTTTCGGCGACGCCGATCTTAGGCGATATTTTCTGCGGCTTGATCATTCCATTCTTCGGCCCGCTGATGAGCGGCTCAAGCGTCGCGAACAATTTCTGGCCCGCGCCGGTCCCTGTGAATTACTTCGAGCGCGCAGCCGTGCCGCTCATTTTCCGCCCGCGCGCGTTTCGCGCATCTGCGCTCGACGTCTGCGCCGCCAATGACGAGTTCATCGCTCAAGCGCCGCGCTACGGCGACTTACTCACACCCACGATCATCATCACCGCAGAGAAAGATCGCATCGTCTCCCCCAAGCGCCACGCCCGCGCTTTGGCCGTCACGCTTCCGGCCGGCGAACTGGTGATCGCGCCGGATACCGGCCACATGCCGCACCGCCTGAGGACAGATCTGGTCATCGGCGCGATTCGGCGTGTCAACGAGCTGACGAGCGGCGCCGCAGAGCGCTAACGTTTCGAAACGATTCGATTCTCGAAACGATTAAGGCCAGAAAACAAAAAGGATTAGGCCATGCCGGATTTTGGTGGGACCGACACGGTCACTGCGGTGCAATCGCTGACGCAAACGACGCAAGAAAAACTGCGTCAGATCGTGGCCCGCATTGAGAAGCTCGAAGAAGAAAAGAAGTCGATCGCCGACGACGTGAAAGAGACCTACGCGGAAGCCAAGAGCTTCGGCCTCGACCCGAAAGTGCTCCGCCAAGTCATCCGCATCCGCAAGCTCGACCGCCAAGAGCGCGAAGAGCAAGAGCAGGTGCGCGATCTGTACCTGCACGCGCTCGGCGAAATCTAAGCCGTCATTCCGGGGCAATGCGCCAGCATTGAGCCCGGAACCCAAGGGCCAACGCCTAGCCGGTTGCCTCTGGGTTCCGGATCACGCTTCGCGTGTCCGGAATGACGATGTAACGTCATCGCGGGATGGCCCGTGAGATCGACAGCAAAAAGACGCGCAAGGCGCTGCGGATCATCCGTAAGCTCGCCGCTAAAGGCGCGTCGCCAGAGACCATCGATCCCGAGACCGGTGAAGTGAAACCGGGCGAAGGCGCAGTCGAGTATTCAGGCTGGGAAACTGAGTTTCTCACCGAGGTCGATAAGCGCCTGGAGAAATACGGCTCCGCCTTCAACGACCTCAGCAAAGGTCGCAAAGACGAAGCGCTCTCAAATCTGCAAACCGTGAAACTGAAAGAGATCGCCGCCAAAGCGCGCGGCAAAAAGCGCAAAGGCATGACAACGAAAAAGCCGCTGGGCTGGAAGAACCGCCCGCCGCCGCGCGAAGATTAGGGCTGAATGAGTCTGGACCGCCGGCGCCCTCGCCGGCACCTTTGTCAGATGACGCACACCGGCTGGAGATCGCGTGGCTACTTACCTCACTGCGATGAGCGCGATCTGGTTCAACACATCATATTCGGACTGTTCGACGCCTTACCGTCCAACGCGCCACCGAGTTTAACGCGCCCAGATCTTCGCGCTGAATGGGCTGACGACCAACTCGACCGAGGAGTCGGCTGCAAGCTCCTGGCAAAGCCCGCAAACGCGAGGATCGTCGAAGCGTCCCTGTTGCGTGACGACGGAGAAAAGTATGCGCTCGTCGCATGGTGCATCATGCCCACGCACGTTCACGTGCTCGCAGAACTGCGGTTTCAAGCGTCGCTCGCCAGCATTGTCCAAACCTGGAAGTCAGCCACGTCTCACGCAATCAACAAGGCTGAGGAGAGGAAGGGCGCGCTATGGCGGCGCGAATACTTTGATCGTTACATGCGGTCAGCGGAACAGTTCGAAAGAGCCGTCGCCTACATTGAAAACAATCCTGTCGTCGCCGAGTTGTGCGAGGCGCCCACGGATTGGCGGTTCTCTTCAGCGCACTGGCGTTTGAGAAATGCCGGCGAGGGCGCCGGCGGTCCAGACTAATCTAGCCGAAAATCCAGCCCATCACTTGCGCGCGCACATCAGGCGAAAGCACCCACACCGCTACCGCGACATTCACCAGCAGCGCGCCAATCAGCAGCGTGCGGAACGGTTGCTTGCGCGTCTTGTGACGAAAGAATTGCTGACCCGCGACGGCGCCGACTGCGCCGCCAAATAACGCGAGCAGCAGCAAATGGTTTTCCGGCAGACGCTGGCGTTCGCGCTCGGCGCGATCCTTGTCGATGCCGAACGCCACGAAGGCTGCGACGTTGATAGCGGCCAAAGCGATAAGCGCGACCACTATCAACATGAGCGACCTTACCCTTCAGCGGCGGCCCGCTCTTCAAGTCCGTATTCGCGGAGCTTGCGGTAGAGCGTCGAGCGGCCGATTCCCAAACGACGGGCCACTTCAGACATGTGCCCGGCATAATGGTCAATCGCGAGTTCGATCAGATCGCGTTCGATCTGTTCGAGTTGGCGCAAATGGCCCTCGCCATCGAACACCGCGACCGGCTGCGGCGCGCCATCGATCGCGGCCGCTGCTTCGACAACAGCGCTGAACGCCATGTGCGAGGCAGTGACGTGATGGTCATTCGCCGGCACTGGCACATCAATAGGCAGCGCGTCGTTCGCCGCCATCAACGGCTTCAGCCCAGAGATTTGCGGGAAGTCTTCCGGCTGAAGCGTATCGCCATCGCACAGGATCACCGCGCGGAAAACGGAGTTCTCGAGCTGGCGCACGTTGCCCGGCCAGTCGAACGACATCAGCATGTTCATCGTCGCATCCGAAGCGCCGCGCACGGTGCGGCCCTCTTCTGCATTGAAGCGCGCGACAAAGCGGGTAACGAGCGTCGGAATGTCTTCCCTGCGATCGCGCAGCGGCGGCGCTTCGATGGGAAATACGTTCAGACGATAATACAAATCTTCGCGGAAGCGGCCGTCGGCGACGAGCTTGGCCAAATCTTTGTTGGTGGCGCTGACGATACGCACGTCAACTTTCACCGGACGCTTCGAGCCGACCGGATCCACTTCGCCTTCCTGCAACACGCGCAGCAGTTTCACCTGCATGTCGAGCGGCAATTCGCCGACTTCATCGAGGAACAGCGTGCCGCCGTTCGCTTCGACGAACTTGCCTGCGTGATTGTCAGTCGCGCCCGTGAACGAGCCTTTGGTGTGGCCGAACAGAATTGACTCAACTAGGTTCTCAGGAATAGCGCCGCAGTTCACCGTCACGAAGGGACGGCCCGCGCGCTCCGAAGCGCCTTGAATGCAACGCGCCAAAACTTCTTTACCGACGCCGCTTTCGCCAGTGATCAAAACCGGAATGTTGGACGCAGCTGCGCGGCGGCCCATGCGCACAACCGGGCCCATCACAGCGGCGTTCGCAACCATGTCATCGAACGAGAGCTGACCGGTGGCGCGCTTCTTCATGCGGCCGACTTCAGTTTTCAGGTTCGACATTTCGAGCGCGTTGCGGATCGAAACGAGAATACGTTCGGGCGACGCCGGCTTCACGAAGAAGTCGCACGCGCCCGCTTGCATGGCCTGCACAACCGTGTCGATGCCGCCCGAGGCGGTCAACACGATGCACGGCAGATCGCCGCGCCGCATGCGAATTTCTTTGAGCGCTTCTTGGCCGCTCATGCCCGGCATGATGAGATCAAGCAGAACCGCATCGATGTCAGCGTGCGTATCGACGGCTGCCACCGCTTGCTGGCCGTTCTCTGCCGCGCGTGTCAGGAAACCGTTGCGCTCTACTGCTGCCTGCAAAAGGCGGCGCTGCGCCGGATCGTCATCGACGATTAGGATCGTCTTGCCCATGTAAAACCCACCATGTTTCGCCGCGCTTCTCTGACGGAAACGCTGGTCGATGGCGGGACCATACGGAAGAGACGTTCAGGTCGCGTTAAAATGGCACACTGAAATGCGATTTCCGTAAGCTCTCATAAGCACTAGATAAACGCGGTGTTCACCATCACATCCCTCACATGACCGAACCGCGCGACCCGGAACGCAACCGCATCACTGCCCGCATCGGGCGCGTCGCGCAGGTCGGCGCCAACATCTCCGGCGCTGTCGGCGCGCGTGTGATGGGCGCAGATCAAGAAGCTTTGGCGCGTGCGGCCCGCCAAGCACTGGGCCGCTCCAAAGGCCCGCTGATGAAAGTGGCGCAGCTGCTTTCTACGATCCCCGATCTTTTGCCGGAAGCGTACGCAAAAGAGTTTCGCGAACTGCAAGCAAACGCGCCAGCAATGGGCTGGCCGTTCGTGCAACGGCGCATGCGCGCTGAGCTTGGTGAAGATTGGCTAACCAAGTTCGCAAGTTTTGAGCGAGAAGCCGCCGCTGCGGCGTCGCTGGGTCAAGTCCACCGCGCCGTCTCACACGACGGCCGCACGCTTGCGTGCAAACTTCAGTATCCGGACATGGCGAGTGCGGTTGAAGCCGACCTCGGTCAACTCCGCACCCTGCTCGGCCTGTTCAAAAGCATGGACGGTTCGATCGATTCTTCGGAAGCGATTGTCGAAGTCGGCGAGCGCTTGCGCGAAGAGCTGGATTACGCCCGCGAGCTGAAGCAGATGCGCCTGTTCGCGCTCATGTTTGCCGACGAGCCGAACATCAACACGCCGGAGCCGCTAGCGGCGCTCTCCACCAAGCGCCTCCTCACCATGACATGGCTCAACGGCAAAGGCCTGATGCACTGGCTGGGCGAAGACCAAGCAACACGTAACCACATCGCCGAACTCATGTTCAAAGCCTGGTGGGGGCCAATGACGCATTACGGCGTCATCCACGGCGATCCCCACCTCGGCAATTACGCCCTCACCGAAAACGCCGAGCGCCTCCAGCTGCTGGACTTCGGCTGCGTCCGCATCTTTCCGGCGCGCTTTCTCGAAGGGGTCGTGGGCCTGTGGCGCGGGCTGAAAGCTGGCGACAAAGACCAGGTCGCGCATTCGTACGAGATCTGGGGCTTCAAGAACCTCAACGCCGAACTCATCGACGCGCTGACCATGTGGGCGCGCTTCATCTACGGCCCGATGCTCGACGATCGCGTCCGCACCATCGCCGATGACGTGCCGCCCTCAGAGTATGGCCGCCGCGAAGCTTTCGAAGTGCGCAAGCGGTTGAAGACGCTCGGCCCCGTGCTGATCCCACGCGAGTTCGTGTTTATGGATCGCGCCGCGATCGGTCTCGGGGCAGCATTCCTGCACCTGCGCGCCGAACTGAACTTCAGCGAGATGTTCGCTAAAAGCGTCGAGGGCTTCTCACCGGAAGCCCTCGCGCAACGTCAAACTCAAGCTTTGGCCGAAGTAGGTCTTTAGGTCAGCGCCGTAACGACACCGAGATACGCCGCGCCAGCGCCGACGATCGCAGCCTGCCCACTCATGCGATAAATCGCGCTTGCAGCACCGGTCCAGCATGACGCCAACAAAACCATCGAGCCCATCGCTGCAACGGGGCCAGTCCACATCGGCAGAACGCCAGCGAACGCAGCGCTGATCGGCCAAGCAATCGTAGAGATCGTAACCATCGCCGCAGCGACTGAACAACCCCAAGCGCGGCGCTCCAACGCATCGCGGAATGTCGCAACGCTAAAGTAGAGCGCAATCGCCAACAGCGGCACCGCCATTGCCAGCGGCCAAGCGCCAACGCGGCCAAGCGACAGCGCCATCACAACGCCCGCCGCCAAACCAACAGCGGCGCTCCCGGCCAAAAGGATCAAGCGCTCATCGCGGCGAAATCCGTCACCGCTCGCAGCTTCAATCGTAGCAACCGCTTCGTACGCCATTTTAATATGCCTTATCCCCAAGCGAGCGGAGAACGGGCGGCGCTGAACTTTGTTCCGAAAGGGGCAGGCGCGACTTGTGCGGCCGCCACGCATCTGCGCTAATAGTTGTAACGAGGAGACACCGTTCAGCATGGAAACCCACGCCTTGGTCTCGACCCTGGTGGCCGCGATCGTTCTGGCGTTCGTGTTCGGGTTTGCTGCGCAGCGTCTGAAACTCTCGCCAATCGTGGGTTACCTGGTCGCTGGCGTCGCCGTCGGCCCCTACACGCCGGGCTTCGTTGCCGACACTGAGTTTGCGCTGCAGCTCTCCGAGATCGGCGTGATCCTGCTGATGTTTGGCGTCGGCCTCAAAATCTCGATCGAAGATATCTGGTCGGTCCGCTGGGTTGCTGTGCCGGGCTCGGTTTTGCAGCTCGCACTATCGGCACTGATGGGCACGGGCGCAGGACTGGCACTCGCCATGCCGCTCGCGGAAGCCGTCATCCTCGGCATCTCACTCTCGATCGCCAGCACCATCGTGTTCATGCGGGTGATGGAGGAGCGGCGCTTGCTGAAAAGCGAGGAAGGCCGGATCGGCATTTCATGGCTCTTGGTCGAGGACGTGGTGATCGTGCTCGCGATCGTCGTGCTGCCGGCCTTGGTGGCCGCGATGGCGACGGGCGGCACAGTCTCGCCCCTCGCTTTGCTGAGCGCGCTCGGCATCACCTTCTTCAAGATCGCGACGTTCGTGGCTTTGATGTTGCTGGTTGGCGCACGCGTGTTCCCCTGGCTGATCGTGCGCATCGCGCACGCCAAATCTCGCGAGCTCCTCTCACTTGGAACGTTAGCATTGGCGCTGGGCGTCGCGTGGGCCGCTTACTTCTGGTTCGACGCCAGCTTTGCGCTCGGCGCATTCCTGGCGGGCCTTGCACTCAACGGCTCGAAGTTCTCGCACCGCGTTGCCGAAGACTCACTCCCATTGCGTGACACGTTCGCGGTGCTGTTCTTCGTGGCGGTCGGCATGTTGTTCGACCCGCTGGTGCTGGTGCGTGAACCGCTCGGGGTCGCAGCGATCGTCGCCGTCATCGTCATCGGCAAGACGATCCTGGGCTACATCCCGATGCGTCTGCTCGGCCAATCGAAGGAAGCGAGCCTTCTGATCGCTGTCGGCACGGCGCAGATCGGCGAGTTCTCGTTCGTGCTGGCAGGCCTTGGCGTGCAACTCGGCGTCATGACGATGGAGACCTACAGCCTGATCCTCGCCGGCGCGCTTATCTCGATTGCGCTCAATCCAATCCTGATGCGCCTCGTCCCGCACGTCACCCCGCACCCTGAGGTGAAGCCTGAACCGGCGCGCGTCTCACCGTAGCGCTTTGCGAATGACGAGCTTTAGGCCTGACCATGTCTCGTCCACGGCGCAGACCTTTACATCCACGAACCCCATCGGCAGCGCCACCGCGCGGATCGTGTCCTCGGTGATGTCCGTCTTCACCTTCGCCGCCTTCTTCGGCCACGACACCCAAACCATCCCATCCGGCGTAAGCTTCGCCCGCAAGCTCTTCAGCTCAGCCTCAAGCTTCGCCGCCTCGGTATGGAAGATGTGCGCCGCCGCCAGCGCTTTGGTGGGCCGCGCCAGATAACGCGGCCCTATATCGCGATCGAGCACCGCCTTTACAGCATCCGGCATCCCCGAAGCCCAAAGCGGCTCACCCGGCTTAAAGCCCAGCTTTTTCGCCAGCGGTGTCCCTGAATATCCGGCTGGCACTAACGCCGCCTCCGGCGACGCCACCAGACGGTTCCGAAATTCAGGGCGCCAGCGATAGCAGTCAGTTTTAGCGCGACTGGCACTAGAGCTCCGTCCGTTTGCCCCACTTCGCAACCAAGGCACACATGAGCGCTAGCAACCGCCCAAACCCCAAGTGCGATGGTAAGAATGGCGGCAAGCCGCCACAAAGGCCGCCATGCGAGAACCAGCACCGGCGCGCCAAATATCAAGAAAATTATTGGCACAGCAGGCCAAAGCGTGGGCATCCTTGCGTCTCCCTGGCCTTTAGGCTATCAGCCCCGCTTCCATTTTTCCCGCTCTCCGTGGGCGGCGCTCCAGGAATCCCGGTCATGAAGTCCGAAGGCCACCCAGGTTACCACATGATCACCGTCCAAATGACGGATGGCACTACCTTCCAGACCCGCTCGACCTGGGGCGAAGAAGGCAAGGTGCTGGCGCTCGACATCGATCCGAAGTCGCACCCGGCCTGGACCGGCGGCAACCAGCAGCTGCTTGATCGCGGCGGCCGCGTCTCGCGTTTCAACGACAAGTTCGGCGGCTTCATCAAGAAGAAAGAAGCGTAAGCTTCTGTTCAAGCTGCAAGGTTTTCAAAGGGCGTCGGAGCAATCCGGCGCCCTTTCTCATTGGCTCAAGCTTCTTCCGGTCCGAGATAGGTGATGTGCTCGCGTTCGCGTGCATGCTCGACGCTCCACAAGCCCTTAGCTTCAGCAATCTCGCGCGATGGCCACACGCGGCGTGACACGAACCGGCCTGGCCCGTACGCGCCCGCGTCATGGGCGAGGCCGCCGTTCAAGCTAATCCGCTTTGCTAGCCAATAGACATTGCGCCAACGCTTCCACGGCGGTGCAAAGCGCGTCTTGGGCGCCTGATCAAGAACGATATCCGGCATGCCGGAAGCGTAGCACGAAAACGCTTAGCGCGCGAACGCCTGCTGCAAGAGCGCAAGCTGATCGCCGACAGCGTTGCTCGGATGACCCGCTTCCGCCTCGCCGCCGTTATACATCGTCTCATCGAGACGGCGGACGCGCTCATAGATCGCGCCGCCTTTGATGATGAGCGCCTTCAGCGCCTGCGGCAGATCGTCGGTGGCGGTGAACGTTGGCGTCGCCTGCGGTTCGCGTGAGATCAGGCGGTACTTATCGCTGGCGGCTTCTGTTAACTCGATCTCGCCGTCGCGCACGGCGCGCTGCACCAAGAGCCACGACGCCACCTGCATCAGCCGCGTCGTCAAACGCATGCTCTCGCCAGCATAAGCCAAGGCGGCGGCGCGTGAGAGGCGCTTGGACGCGGCCCGGCCTGGGCCATCGAGATAGGCGGCGGTCTCTTCAACCATCGCCATGCCTTCTTTGAAGGTCCGGTCGAACACCTCCGAACGGGCGAACTCTAGCGCGCGTTTGGGGTCGAAACCCGCCTTCATTGGGGAAACTTGGATCGTGTCGGTCATGAGTTCAAATAGTTCGCAAGGCCCGGGCCGCTGAGGCCCCAAAAGCTTTGATCCTGTTCACGATGGTTTCCCGAACACGCTGTCGGCTGCGGCCCGCTGGGCGCGCTTGGCCTGGATCGCCTGCTCGCACTGGCCGATCTCGGCCTTGAGCTTCTCGATGCGCACGAGCAGTTCATCGATCGAGGCGTTCTCAAGCTGCTGTGCAAGCGGCAGAACTTTCTTCACCGGCGGGGCGAACGGATCGTCGTCGAGCATTGGCCAATCCTCCTGCCGCCATCATATCTCAAAACAGCGTCGTGATTAAGCGGCGGCTGGGAGACGATCCGATGCGCAAGATCATCCACGGAACCGACCAACCGCTGACACTCGCCGTTTTCGCACGCCCAGAGCCTGGACACGGAGAGGTTCTAATCCGAGTGGCAGCGGCAGGGGTTAACAGGCCCGATCTCACCCAACGCGCCGGCTTCTATCCGCCGCCGCCAGGCGCGCCAGAAACGCTGGGTCTTGAAGTCTCCGGCGTGATCGAGAGCGTCGGCCCCGGCGTAACGCGCTGGCATGAAGGCGACGAAGTCTGCGCACTCCTCGCTGGCGGCGGCTACGCCACCTACGCTATCGCACACCAAGGCTCGGTGCTGCCCGTTCCGAAAGGCGTGTCGCTCGAACACGCGGCAGGCTTGCCGGAAACCGTCTTTACCGTCTGGGCCAATGTCTTCGAGAGCGGCGCGCTGAAAGCCGGCGAAACCTTGCTCGTTCACGGCGGCGCGTCCGGCATCGGCACTACCGCGATCCAAATGGCTAAGGCCCACGGCGCGCGCGTCTTTGCCACCGCCGGCGACGAGTCCAAAGCCCGGCTTTGCGAACAACTCGGGGCGACGCGCGGCATCAATTATCGCAGTGAGGATTTCGAAGCCGTGATGCGCGATGAAGGCGGCGCGGATGTCGTGCTCGACATGGTCGGCGGCGAGTACGTGCAAAAAAACCTGAACCTGCTCAAAGATCATGGCCGCTGCGTGATGATCGCGTTTCTCAAAGGCCCGCAGGCGGACATAAACCTGATGCGTCTCATGCTAAAACGCCTCACGCTCACAGGCTCTACCCTGCGCGCGCGTTCTAACGAAGAAAAAGCCCGCATCGCGCAAGCCGTTGAAGCGAACGTCTGGCCGTGGATTGCGGCCGGCAAGGTCAAGCCGATCATCGACAGCACCTTTCCGCTCGCTGAGGCCGAACAAGCCCATGCTCGCCTCCAAGGCGGCGCTCACGCGGGCAAAGTGCTTCTGATCGCGAGCGATTAGGGCTTTGTGTTCTCTGACTGAACGTCCTCGCCCTTGTGCGTGCGTTCCGCGCCGCCGAACACATCTTCCTCATCGACCGGCCGATCGGGCTTGCGGGTTTGATCAGTGTTCGGCGTCTCGCCCGGCTTGACGCCGGACTTCGCATTCTCCTCGTGAGGCGGCTGTTGTGGCGTGGTCATCGGCGCTCCTTTCCAGGCCAACGACCAGCGGAACCCGGGGTTCCGCGTAACAGAGCACCCACCGCGCGAACGCGGCGGCGCCATTTCGCGCCCTGGAAGAGCCGACAAGGGCCACGCCGCGCGACCGTTTACTGTGATAGCGCGCGGTTTTCGCGCAAACTGGGGATACTCCAATGCGCAAGCACCTAGCCGTGCTGGCGTTTGCGGCCTTGATGGCCGGCATATCAACGAGCGCTAACGCGCAAAGCAGTTGGTATGTCCGCGCCGATGTGGGTCGCAGCGTCGATGGCGAACTCGACACAAGCTACGAAATAGACGAAGAAACATCCGAAGCGCGTCGCGTGCAAGATGACGGCCCGCAAGCGCTGACCATCAACCAAGCGTTCGACTTCGAAGACGACAACCTCTTCAGCGCAGCACTCGGCCACGATTACGACAACGGCTTCCGCGTCGAAGCTGAAGTCGCGCGTCGCACCAACGATCTGTCGGACAACTCGGCTAACGCCGACGCGCTGAGCCTCATGGTCAACGTCTTCTACGACTTCAATCGTGGCGGACGCTTCCAACCGTACATCGGCGCTGGCGCCGGCTACGCCAAGGTTGATGTCGACGGCGACGCCGACAGCAACTTCGCTTGGCAAGCCATCGCGGGCGTTGCCGCACCGGTCAGCGATCGCATGACGCTCGACTTGGCTTATCGCTACTTCGTCGCTGAGGACCTGTCCTTCAGCAACGGCTATGACGCCGACTACGAACAACAAGCGATCACCTTCGGCCTTCGCTATCGCCTCGGCGCGGACGCACCAGCGCCCGTCGTCCAGCCGCCAGTGCAGCCGCCGGTCCAACCGCCAGTCGCCACACCAGTGGCCTGCCCGGCTTCGGAGTTCACCGTGTACTTCGAGTGGGATCGCTCGAACCTGAACCAAGCTGCGCTCGACGTGATCGATCAAGCGATCGCCCGCGCTGCGCAGTGCAACGTGCAGGGTGCGGCCGTCGTCGGTCACACCGACACGTCCGGTTCGGCCGAGTACAACGTTGGCCTCTCCGAGCGCCGCGCTTCTGTCGTCCGTGACGCCCTCGTGGCCCGCGGCTTCAACGCTGCTGCGATCACCACGCAAGCACGCGGTGAAGGCGAACTCGCACGCGCAACGGCAAACGGCGTGCGCGAGCCGCTGAACCGCCGCACTGCGGTGACGATCAGCTTCCGTTAAACGAAGCGACAAACTGCAACGGGCCCGGCCACAAAGCCGGGCCCGTTTTATTTGTGCGGTCGGCGCGCGCTCGACTTCGTGCAAGCGCTACGATAATATTTGCGTCGGCGTCAGGAGCGCTCTTTTTTAATGGGCCTCATACAACTGATCTACGCCTCGCGGCCTTTTGGCTTCGACGACGCTATGCTGAACGGCATCTTGCTCACCGCGCGCGCCTGCAACACGCGCGACGAAATCACCGGCGCCCTCATTTGCCGCGCCGACATCTATCTACAATTGCTCGAAGGCCCTGACGCTGCGGTTGAAGCGGCCTATGTCCGCATTGCGCGCGACGACCGCCATCTCGAGGTGCGCCGACTTGTCACCGCTCGAATCGAAACGCGGCTCTTCCCAGGTTGGGCGATGCGGGATGACCCGGCGCAGTCTTGGATGTGGTCACAGGAGGATGTCGCGGCGGGGGCGATCGATCGCGCCAGCCCAGAAGAACTGGTCAGCGTGTTCACGCGATTGGCTGAGCAAACTCTGGCGAGCCGCTAGCGCAGCAGCCAGTACGTGATGAAGATCAAGTTCGCGGCCAACGCGACCGCCACCACGATACGCGGCTTTGCCACGAGCGCCACGATTACAGTCGCAAACCAGAAGGCGTTCGCCGTCATGCGAATCCAAAATACGTCATCGGCGCCGCCAGTCGCGAATTCCTTTGACATGGCGTCATAGGTCACCAGCACATTGGCGAAGAGCACGCCGCCCAAAATCATCGCGCGGTGCGCAAAGAAGTGCTCATCCAGCGACTTCACCGCCGAGCGCTCGCGCGGAAAGAGCTGCGTCGCTGAAAAATAGTACGCCAGCGTCATAAAAAGCGCCGCGACCAGATAGCGGAAGCTGAACTCCACCTCACGAAAATCGCGCCACGCCGAACCCCATTGCGTGGCGATATCCATGATCATCACGCCGGTCAGCAGCGGCAGAATGATCCCAAGCGGCCGCTCCTTGCGCGCATCAAGCGCACGCGAAAAGCCGGAGACGACTTCGACCAAGGTCAAACCGAGCAGCAGGCCGTAAAAACTGAACAGAAACTCAAACGCGCTCATAACCCCACCCGGCGAACCAGCGCCATTAGGTGCGGATTCTACCCCCCGTCACCCTAATCCCGCCTTCCATTCCCCCAATAGCGGCGCTATATCCCGCCTCAACTGACTTACCGCGCCCGTGGTCGTCAGCCCGTTGCACCAGATGGCCCCGCGCCTGGCGACGCCGCCGGGCGCGTTTGCGTATCTGGAGCCCAGCACAATGACCTCGAACGTCCTCATGCCGAAAGCCACTGCCGTGTGGCTGATCGAAAACACCTCGCTCGCCTTCAATCAGATCGCCGACTTCACCGGCCTGCATCCGCTGGAAGTCCAAGGCATCGCCAACGAAGACGTCGCCAAGGGCATTCGCGGCGTCGATCCGATCTCTGGCGGCTTCCTGTCGCGCGAAGAGATCGCCAAGGGCGAAGCTGACGACGGCTACACGCTTAAAGTCATCGAGCAAAAGCGCATCGACCTGCCGCAAGTGAAGAAGAAAGGCGCGCGCTACACGCCGATCGCCCGCCGCCAAGATCGTCCGGACGCGATCAATTGGTTCTTGAAGAACCACCCGGAAGTGCCGGATTCCAAGATCGTAAAGCTGATCGGCACCACCAAGGCGACGATCGAGCAAGTGCGCATGCGCACCCACTGGAACTCCAGCCAGATCAAGCCAGTCGATCCGGTGACCATTGGCCTGTGCACCCAGATCGAACTCGACGCCGTCGTCTCCGACGCCGCCGCCGCCAAAGCCCGCAGCGACGCCCGCTCCGCGAAGGCCGAATCTAAGACGTTGAAGACAACGCAGGAAACTGTGCCGAACGAGACGTATCAAGCCGCGGCCGAAACTGTCGACGCCGAAGAAGAGAACTAAAGCGAGATAGAGTCCGCGCGTGCGACATGCGTCGCGCGCGCGGACTCATTCGTTGGTCAGCGAATACCCAACTTTGCGAGAGCGTCTTTCACTATGGCGTTCTTCTGGTCTTCTACCTTTTGCGAACCAGCGCTGTATCCGCCGTGGCTTACCGCATCCAAAGCGTCGGTCACCTTGTCTTGAATCCACGCGTGTAGTGACTGCTCCCCACCAGGAACCTTTACCCGGTAGGTGCTGAGAACAGCTCTATCGATGTTCAGCTTTTCCGCGTCCGTCTTTCCGACTTTCCAAGCCGCCTTGATTCCCGCTTCAATCATCGACGTGGTAATTGGCATTACTGATCTCCTCGCCCCACCGCCGTGACGAAGCTAATCAGTTCTATCGAAAATTCAATCTCTGGTGGTGCCCGTGCTACCGCCGCCACACCTGCCGCAGCACGCGGTCTCTTCCGCACCCAGCACGGTACGCTGCGTATTGCGCCGGATTTCTCCGCGCGTAATCGCGGTGATACTCTTCGGCGGGCCAGAAGGTTGCGGCGTTGAGCACCGGCGTCAGCACGCGGCCGTTGACGCGGCCTGACGCGATGATTTCGCGCTTGCTGGCCTCGGCGGTGTCGCGCTGCGCGGGCGCCACAAAAATCGCGGTGCGATAGCTTGAGCCGCGATCGCAAAACTGGCCGCCATCATCGGTCGGGTCGACAAGCGGCCAATAGCGGTCAATCAGTTGGCGATAAGAGATGCGGCCGGAATCGTAGCGCACGCGCACGGCTTCATAATGGCCGGGATGGTTCTGGTAGGTCGGGTTGTCGTTGCGCCCGCCGGTGTAGCCGCTCTCGACCGAGATCACGCCGGGGATCGCGATCATGTCGTGCTCCATGCACCAGAAGCACCCACCCGCAAAGATCGCCTCTTCCACTGCCCCGGTCGGCGGCGTTTGCGGCTGAGCAGTGGCGGGCGCCGGTGGCGAGCACGCGGCGGCGACGAGGAACAGGAGGCTGGCGATGAGGGTGCGGCGGATCATGCTGAGTTCTACGCAGGAGAGGCGCAATCAGTTGCATCACATCTGGACCGCCGGCGCCCTCGCCGGCATGCGCCGGTGTTGGCCGGCGAGGGCGCCGGCGGTCCAGACGTGCAACCAACACACGCGCTAGGCCGTATAAGCTCTCGAACCAGGAGCACTCCCCATGCGCATCGCCCTCATCATCGCCGCAGCGCTGACCGCTTTCAGCGGCGTCGGCTATTACGCCTACGCCCAGACCCGCGAGCGCCCCGCGCCTGCGGCGACAGCGGAGCGTTCCCCCAACGCGCTGGAGCGTCTGCGCAATTGGGTCATGGACCAAGGCGGCACCGAGCGGGCGTTCGACAACCAGTATTGGAACAACCACGAAGCCGGCCTCTACGTAGAGGCGCGCACCGGCGAAGCGCTCTTCGTCTCAACCACCAAATATGATTCCGGCTCAGGCTGGCCGAGCTTCACGGCGCCGGTCAGCGAAAACGCCGTCACGCTGCACGAAGACTACGCACTCGGCATGCGCCGCATCGAAGTGCGCTCCGCACGCGGCGGCGCACATCTGGGCCACGTCTTCGACGACGGCCCGCGCGGCTCAGGCGGCCAACGATTCTGCATCAATTCGTGCGCCATCCGCTTCATCCCGCGCGCCGAAATGGCCGCGCAAGGCTACGGCCAATATCTGGCGCTGGTTGATGGCGAAGAGGTTGTAGCGCAACGCTAAGCCCCGATGGGCTTTAGCCGAATTGCATCAACCACACTTTGCGTCGCCAAGGCTGGCTGCTTCCCAAAAACATAGAGCCGATAAAGATTGAGCAAATTGTCGGCACCGATGGGAAACTTGGCGTCGACCACGCATGCCGCGCCAAACTTGCGCTCACACTCTTGCCGATAGTCGTGGACGTAAGAGTAGCGATACGCATCCTGGAGCTTCGCGCCATCAGGCCCGAGCGCCAGGTGATGCGTCGCCTTGCCAATGCGGTCGTGGGCCAACTCAAACAGCACGAGATAATGCTTCGTGACACGCAACAAGTGCCGCAGCACCGTTTCGCAATACGGCATGTGATCGATCACGCTCACGGTGAGCGAAACGTCGAAGGCCTCATCAGGCTGCGACGCCAGCCAGTCTTCGTCTGCAATCTCTAAATCGAGCCCAAACTCAGCGCGCCCGAACGCAATCGCATCGGGATTGACGTCCACGCCCTTAAGCCGCGCGCCGGGCAAGCGCTTCCGCACTTCATTGAGGTTGCGCCCAGCGTTGCAGCCGAACTCAAGGACGCTGCTTGCCTGCATTGAGCCGATCAGATCGGCCAGCATCTGCGCGTAAGGCTGGGGCGACACATACGTCCGCGACTGCTCAGCAGAGCCAACATAGACTTGCTTGGCGTCAGCAATTTCACGCTCTGACAGCGTGTTATCGACAATTGTGTCAATCCGGGGCGTCTTGATCTGCATACGCGCCTCTCACAAGTGGCGCGCATACATTATAGGATCAACACTCAATCAAGAAGTGCGCGAATGCCCGCGCTGAACCGCGTTCTAGCGGCTAATGATGGTCGAGACGCTGTCGGATCGTCTCTATCTGTTCTTTGAGTTTTAGCTTCTGCCGCTTCATCGCGGTCAGTCGCGAGGGATCGACTGAGGGCCGTTGGGCCTCTGCTTTGATGGTGATGTCGAGATCCCGGTGCCGGGTGTCGAGTTCGCGCAAACGCTGCTCGATTGCCATAGAAGGCGCCTCCTTTGGTTAGGACTGCACAGCAGAGGATGCGCCTGTTTTTTTGTGTTGTCAGGTTACATCGTCAACAAAAATTATCTTTTTCCGGTTGCGCTTGTTCTTGCGCGTGAAATTGGCGAGTCGGCCCGCTTTACAGCGCCTCGCAAGCGTGGCTTACCCTCGGCACTCGCGCTGGCAGGGGTTCCCGGCGCTTTACGGCGGAAACAGGGCTAATGGACGCCGACGATCCGACAGTGTTCGACATCAATGACACGCCCGAGAAACGGGCGCTGCGTGGACGGCTGTCAGAGCTGCGCGAAGAGCATCGCGCGCTCGACGCGGCCATCGCCGCACTGCAAGAGAAGACCAGCGGCGACATGCTGCAGATCGCGCGCTTGAAGCGCAGTAAATTGGTGCTGAAGGATCAAATCCAATGGATCGAAGACAGACTGACGCCGGACATCATCGCTTGAAACGTTTGCTCACGGGCGCTGCCCTCATGGCTGCAGCGCCGGGCATCGCATTCGCGGATCGACCTGCGGAAGTAAAGGGCGTGCTCTCGATCGCGGTCGAGAACGACAGCCTCTCCTCCGGCGCCGATCGCAATTACACGTCTGGCATCAAGATCGCTTACGTCTCGCCATCAGAAGGCGTGCCAGATTGGTTGCGCGGCACCGGCGGCTTCACGCGCGCGCTCTCCGGCTCGAACCCAGACTTCTGGGGCGTCGCCATCGGCCAATCGATCTTCACGCCGGAAGACATCACAGCTGTCCCCGCGCCTGCCGATCAGCATCCCTATGCCGGCTGGCTCTACATGCAGATCATGGTCGGCGCGCTTGAAGATCGCCCGGACGGCGGCGCGCCGCGCTATCTCGATACGTACGAGCTTGAGTTCGGCATCGTCGGCCCCTCAGCGATGGGCGAAGAGGCGCAGCGCGGCATCCACCAATTGCTCGGCGCGCCCGATCCGCAAGGCTGGGACAGCCAACTCGAAGACGAGTTCGCGTTCGCCGTTTCGTTCGATCGCCGCTGGCGGGCGCTGCGCGGCTCCACTGACATCGGCAATCTCGAGTTCGACCTCACGCCCAATGCTGGCGCAACACTCGGCACGCTACGCACCGAAGCGCGTGTCGGCCTGACGGCGCGCATCGGTTGGCGCATCGACAACGATTTCGGCCCGCCGCGCGTGCGCCCCTCCCTCTCCGGCGTCGAACACTTCTCCGGCGGCCCGCTCTCGTGGTCTGTGTTTGCCGGCGTGCAAGGCCGGGCCGTCGCGCGCAATCTCTTCCTTGATGGCAACACCTGGGCAGACAACAGCCCCTCCGTCGATCGCAACCCCTACGTCGCCGACTTCCAAACCGGCTTCAGCGTCAGCGCTGGCGATTGGCGTTTGGCGTACACTTACGTCTGGCGCACGGAAGAGTTCGAGACGCAGCCGTCGAGACAAGACTTCGGCGCGCTGGCGCTGAGTTGGCGGTTGTAGGCGCTACCCCCTCGCCTGCTCGCAACACCGCGTGATCATCATCACCGCGAGGCCATCGCCATCGAGCCGTTTGATCTGTGAGCCGACGAAACCCTCGGCCAGCAACGCGTCTGCGACTTTCGCCCAATGTTTGTAGCGGCCGCTCTCGGCCAATTCGTACGCGCGTCGTCGCATCGAGAAATAGACGGCGTCGTCGGTCATTGCGGCGCCACCAACTGAAAAGACATAGGCGTGCATAACCCGCGAATGGCGCCGTGCGTGTGTGGTATCGCACAGACTAGGTGTGCAACGCGCTCTACCAGCGCTGCTGGAGCCGGGGGGCTTCCTTAAAGCTTGGCCAGACCGGTTCGTCAGCGATCTGTCCGGGCGCGGAGCGGCCTCCTTCGGGAGGCCGTTTCGTAAAAGCCGAGGAGATTTGTCGATGACGCCAGAACGTCCCACGCAATCCGTCGACGGCGACCAGCACAAGACTTGCGGCGTCTGCGGCCAAGACTATGAGGCGTTCGACTTCACACAGCACTCGCACCACAGCACAACGCTGCACGCGCCGATAAGCGATCCAGAAGCGCCTTCGAGCTAAAGCGCATAGACGAACGGCCCCTCCGGTGGCGAAGGGGCCGCTCTCAGTGCGTCGGATGCGGTCGGGGGGACTGACACTGCCGACGAAGCAATTGTGTTGCACACACTGCGCGGCCACTTCGTTCGCCACCGCGCAGGAACAAGAGAAAAGTTTTCAAACACGCGTGCGATACCGTGCAAACTGCGGCATTGCGCGCTTGCGTTGTTTTCCTGGCGCCCTTTCTGCTTCTCAGGCATTGTACGGTATCGGCCATTCCTTTCAGGCTTTTGGTCGACTGAGAGTGCCTTGTGCTCCCGCCCCGGAGCTCAACATGTACCGCTCGCTGCAATCCTCCGTTCGCAACCGAATACTCGCCGCACTGCCAGCGGAGGAGTTTGCACTCGCAGCACCGCACTTAGCGCCTGTGCAATTGGCGATGGGCGATGCACTTCATCGGGCTGGCGACAAGATTTCGAGCGTGTTCTTTGTCGAAAGCGGCTTCATCTCAGCGCTGACCATGCTGTCCGACGGCCAGCCCTTGGAGATTGGCCTAATCGGCTCTGAGGGCGCAGCCGGCGTCTCGGTGATCCTTGGCGCAGTCAATTCGTACAGCGAGACGATGTGCCAAACCGGCGGCGACGCGTTCAGAATGCCGACGAATGCTTTGAAAGACGTCGCCGCGAACGCCCCGCATCTGCAGGATTTGCTGCTTCGCTACACCCACGTCTTTCACGTCCAAGTCGCACAAACCGCAGCCTGCAACGCGCACCACGAACTCAGCCAACGCCTAGCGCGCTGGCTGCTCGCCGCCCACGATCGCAGCGGTGTTGACGAACTCTCACTGACGCAAGATCTGATCGCTGTGATGTTGGGCGTGCGTCGCTCAACCGTCAGCATCGCCGCTGGAACGCTGCAGAAGGCCGGCATTATCCGCTATCATCACGGCAAGATCACCATCGTCGATCGCGCCGGCCTCGAGAACGCCGCCTGCGAATGCTACGAGGCGGTGGCCAGCGAGTACCGGGCGCTGTTTGGAGAACAAGCCGAAAAACCGCTTGGGTCGCCGATAGCCTGATCCCGAAACAATCGCCTTCAGCGTACGGCAGCGCACAGACTTTCTGCGCCCATGACCCGATGTTCCCAAGGTTGGGAGCCACGTTATGAAACTCAGGCCGCCGGGGAGCGACGCCCCCAGCATCGACTCGCCGCAGCTGACGATCCGTCGTCTCGAACTCGAAAACGAGCGCCTAAGAGACATCTGCGAGAAAAGCAGAGACATGGCCGAGCGCTATGATTTGCTGCTGCGCGAGGGCGATCATCGGATCAAGAACAGCCTGCAAGTCGTCGCCAGCTTGCTTGGCATGCAAGCGCGCCGCGAAGCGAATGCAGACGTCCAAGTAGCCCTACGCGCCGCTGCAGCGCGCATCGTCGCCGTGGCGCGCATCCACGATGCGCTGCAATTGCAAGGCAGCCACGACCTCGTCGATCTCGGCGCGCTCATTCAAACCATGTGCGAGTCGCTCCACACAATGGCCGGCGCTCCAGCGTCAACGAGGATCGTGGTGGAGTCAGAGCCGATCCTTGCGCCGCTCGCACTCGCGCAGCCAATCGTGCTGGCCGTCAACGAACTCGTCATCAACGCACTGCGTCACGCCTTTCCAGACAATCTGGATGGCAGCGTGCGCATCACCGTCACCAACACTGCGCGCCAACTGACCGTCAGCGTCGCCGACGATGGCGTGGGCCTGCCTGCAAACTACGCGTCCGGGCGCGGCTACGGCATGACGCTCGTACGCGCCATGATCACCAAAATCGGCGGACAGCTAGACGCAGAGAACCGCGCAGGCGCATGCTTCACGCTAACCGCGCCGCTAGCGACGCACGCAGTGCGCTCAGCGCATGTGCCGGATGCGCAGGTAACGCCGGTCTGAGGACCGTCGTCATTCCGGGGCAATGCAGCGAATTGAACCCGGAACCCAGGGGCAAACACGCAGCGTTCGGCCCCTGGGTTCCGGATCGCGCTTCGCGCGTCCGGAATGACGATAATGCTGATAATAGGAGGATAGATTTCGCGCGTGCGTGCTCACGTCCGGCGTAACCTCACACTTTTGTCGCGTTCCGGCTGAGGGTAATACGAGGATAAACCGCGCTCAATCCGACCGACCTCAAACCATGCCATACTGCACGCATCGTCCTCGCACGGAGGGCAGTTGGACTCCCTGTTCTAGCCAACGCGAAGACGATGTGACGAGCGTGATGCTGCGATGATCTTGTACAAAAAGCCAAAAGCGTCCCGGGAAACGCCAAGGCTGGTATGAGTGACGCGATGCTCCAGGGCCCTGCTGGTTGACCCAATGCCGGGTACAGAGCAAAGCGCGATCGCATCGCAGTGGAAGCCGGCGGGTAAACAACCGTCCGGAGCGTACCGGGGCTTGGTGCTAGAACTCGCCAACCCGCACGCTGACGGCGCTTGAGCCACGGGAGTGAAAGACCTCCCCGCGCCGAGCTGTCATCCACCGTTATGAGGAGACGCGAGCCAAGCGTCGGCGCCAGCTTTGGCGCACCTAGAAACTACCTCAGACGCAAAGCTCGCGTCTCCGCCCTCTGTTGTCGTGGGTTCTCAGAACGCCGCGAACGCCTGCGCGTGCTCGGCACGCCGCGCGTATTTTTCGGCGTACATCGCCTCGTCGGCGCGCGCGATGGCAGTTTCGGGATCTTCGGTGAGCGCAATGAAATGCAAGCCGACACTCGCCTGAATGCGATGCTGCATGCCGGCAAACACCAGAGCGGCCGCATTGATCTGTTCACTCAGCCACGTCGCTTTCGCGCGCGACTCTTCGGCGCCGACGCGGTTCAAGATCACGCCAAACTCGTCGCCGCCCAAGCGCCCGACAACGTCAGACTCGCGCACACTATCAGCCAGGAGCGTCCCGACATGCTTCAAGATCGCGTCGCCTGCCGCGTGCCCGTAGGCGTCATTGACGGCTTTGAAATTGTCCAAGTCGATATAGAGCACAGCCGCCGGCGTGCGGTAGCGCTCGACCTCCGACATCGTCCGATGCAATTCGCGCAAGAAGCCCCGACGATTGAACACAGGCGCCAGCATATCGCGGTCAGCCAGCTTCTCGGCCTCAGCCAAGCGCGCAGCCATAGCCGCGTGCTCGTCTCTGAGTCGCGTCAGCACCGCCAAAGCATCGTCGGAAACGTCGCGACGCGTCAGCCCCAGCTCTTGCAGGAGCTGGCTCGTTCCGGAGCCGGACTTGGTTGGGCCGAAGGCCATGGGACGCGCCTCTTCATCCCCAGGCATGCCGTGTCGAGGTAAAGACCGCCTTAACCCTGGACGGCGCACGCGGCTTCCGTTACTGGCGCTTTTTTTAGGAGCAGCCGAAACATGGCTTCCCCCGCAGCCCCATTGGTCGGCCTGATCATGGGCTCGAAGTCTGACTGGGACACCCTCACCCTCGCCGCCGAGACGCTGAAAGCGTTGGGCGTTCCGTTCGAGGCCAAGGTCGTCTCCGCCCACCGCACGCCGCAGCGTCTCTATGACTACGCCACCAGCGCCAAAGCCCGGGGCCTCAAAGTGATCATCGCTGGCGCCGGCGGCGCAGCCCACCTCCCCGGCATGGCCGCCTCCATGACCCCGCTCCCAGTCCTCGGTGTCCCCATCAAGAGCCGCGAACTCAAAGGCCTCGATAGCTTGCTCTCGATCGTGCAAATGCCGCGCGGCGTGCCGGTTGGGACGCTGGCGATTGGCGAAGCAGGCGCGGTAAATGCGGCTTTGATGGCGACGTCTATCTTGGCGCTTTCCGATGAAACGCTGGCGGCGCGACTTGATGCGTACCGCAAAGCGCAAACCGAAGCCGTGAGCGAAAGTCCGATATGAGTCCGCTCGCGCCGGGTTCGACCATCGGCATTCTTGGCGGCGGCCAACTCGGCCGCATGCTCGCCATCGCCGCAGCGCAACTCGGCTTTGACGTGTGCATTTTCACAGACGAAACCGACAGCCCAGCGTCGCGCGTGGCAGCGAAAACGATCATTGGCGACTATCTCGATGTTGCAGCGCTTGCCGATTTTGCACGCGACGTCGCTGTGGTGACGACTGAATTCGAGAACGTACCAGCACAAACCGCCGAAGCTTTGATTGCTGCTGGCGCACGCGTCGCGCCGAGCGCAACCGCACTCGCAATCGCGCAGGATCGCTTCGACGAAAAGAGCTTTTTTCAATCGATCGGCATCGCGACACCGCCATTCGCAGCGATCGGCTCGCAAGCCGAACTCGAAACCGCAGTATCGCCGATGGGGCTGCCAGCAATTCTGAAAACACGTCGCCTTGGTTACGACGGGCGTGGTCAGATCAGACTAATGACTGCAGCCGATGTCGTCGGCGCTTACGAGCGGCTTGGCGCGCCTGGCATTCTTGAAGGCTTTTGCGCGTTCGAGCGCGAAGTGTCGATCATCGCCGCGCGCGGTTGGGACGGCGCGATCGTCCACTACGATCTCTGCGAGAACGAGCACGAAGGCGGCATCCTCTCATGCACGACACTGCCTGCAAGGATCAGCGACAGCGCGCAAGGCGCCGCGCTTGAAGCGGTTGAAAAAGTGCTGAACGCATTCGACTATGTCGGCGTGCTGACGATCGAGTTTTTCGTCATGCCCGACGGCTCACTGATCGCCAACGAAATGGCGCCGCGTGTCCACAATAGCGGCCACTGGACCATCGAAGGCGCGCTCACCTCACAGTTCGAACAACACATCCGCGCCATCGCTGGCTGGCCGCTTGGCTCAGCAAAGCGAGTGGCGAACGTCGAAATGCTGAACCTAATCGGCGAACAAGCTGACGATTGGCTCGCACTCGCGACAGAGTCCGGCGCGCATCTGCACCTCTACGGAAAACGCAACGCCCGCACGGGTCGCAAAATGGGCCACGTCACAAAACTGAAGTTCTAAGCCGCAAACAACGCCAGCGCACCGAACGCCAACAGCGCGACAGCGACGCCCGCGATCAGGTGAAAAACACAAAGCGCCACAGCCGGACCAGCGCCTCGCGCATCCAACTCCACACGTTCAGCGCTGCAAGCAGGATGGTTCATAGGTACTCTCCTCACGCGACAGCGCTTGAGGATGAGTTCGTCTGAAGGAGCGAAAGCGTTACGAAAACTAACGCCCGCCATAGCGAAAGCGCGCAGCCAGACCCACAGCGGTTTGCATATGTTCGCCGAGCGGCTTTAGGCGGGCTTTGAACTTCTCGAACTGCATGACGTTGTCGATGCGCGCGTCGAGGAAGGCCCAGGTGGCTTCGTGGTCGGCGCTGTTATCGGCGAACAAGCGCGCATAGGTGCTGGCGATGACGCCCGAGAGGATCGCCCGCTTGGAGTAATAATTGCCGTCGGTGCTGGTGTCGCCGAGCGCGCGCCAAATGCGGTCGGCGGTGCGCCACACGAGCCGCGCTGCAAGCGGGCTCCGATCGGGTCGGCTGAGCGCGCGGGTCATGGCGCGAGCGGCTTCCTTGTAAGGCGCTTGCGCCTCCAGCCGGACTTGGACGCAGGCTTTCACCCGCTGGCTGTAGCGCATGGCGGCCAGATCGAGGTTCTCCAGCGCCTCCAACATCGCCTGGTCGGCGCGGTCGGCGAAGGCGTCCATCAGGTCCTCTGCCCCGTTCGGGCAGGCCAAAAGCGCCTCGCCCTCAGACAGCTGCACCTCTTCGCAGGCCGCCTTGAGGGCTGCGTCCGTCCAGCCCAAACGGGCGGCATGGGCTGGAAAAGCTTCGAGAATCCGTGTGCGGAACCGGGCAGAGGGCGCTTCAGACATGGGCTAAAGCTACGCCTGCCTCACGCCGCCGTCGACCCGGTCTGGCATGGACAGGGGCGCGGCGTTTTGCTATTGCCCCGCCTTCGCTTCAGAACGGGGCTCGCGGCGCGACGCGTCAGCGGCCGATTTGGTATTGGTTTCGGGTTACGGGAGACAGGTCCTGGTACAGATTTTCGTTCGCGACAACAACGTCGATCAGGCGTTGAAGGCGCTCAAAAAGAAGATGCAGCGGGAAGGCACTTTCCGCGAGATGAAGCGTCGTAACCATTACGAGAAGCCCTCGGAAAAGCGTGCGCGTGAAAGCGCCGAAGCCGTGCGCCGCGCCCGTAAGCTGGCCCGCAAGCGCGCTCAGCGTGAAGGTCTCCTGCCGCGTCCGCCCGGCAAGCCGCGCGAAGTGCGCCGGTAGAGATCAGGCGCTTCGCGTCCGATAGAGTTTAGCAAGCGCCGCTCGGAAACGGGCGGCGCTTTTGCTTTGCGCCGACCTTGCGCTATCGAAGCGTCAGATCGAGGAAGCGGAAATGACTGAGCAAGCCCCCTTCAACGGAATCTGTCAGATCGGCATCGCGACATCGCAGCCGGAAGCTATCGTCGCGTTTTATCGCGATGTTCTCGGCATCCCGGTTCTGTTTGAAGCTGGCGGTATGACGTTTATGCGCGCGGGCGCGACGTCGCTCATGATTGGCGGCGTGCCGGATGCGAAACCGCCGAGCGGCGATGTCATCATCTATTTCGAGCCATCAGACTGGGACGCCACGAACGCAAAGCTCGAAGCCGCCGGCGTCGCGTTCATCCGCGACGCCATGGTGGTGCAGCGCGACGGTGCGCGCGAGCACATGCTGAGGCCGTTCACTGACCCAGAAGGTCGGCCGATCTATCTGCACGGCTGGCGCGGAGGCTAGCCGCCGCGGCCTGTGTAAAAGACGGCGAACTTGTTGCCGTCGAGATCGCGAAAATAGGCGAACTCGCCGAACGGCGCACGCGCGCCCGGCTCGCCTTCACAACTGGCGCCAAGCGCGAGCGCTTTGGCGTGCACGGCGGCGACTTGCTCTTTGTCATCGACCTCAATCGCGACCATGCCGCCATTACTGACCGTCGCCTGCGCGCCGTCGTAGGGCCGAGTCACCATAATCATCGCGCCTTTGCCGAGCCGATAGAGCAATCCGTGCGGCGTCGGGAAAAGCCGCTTGCCGTCGAGATCGGCGAGCAGCGCGTCATAGAACGCGGTCGCGCGATCGAAATCATTGGTGCCGATGCAGACATAGCCAAGCCGCGCCATGACGCTTCTCCCTTGTGTTGTTGTTGGCGCGGACAGTGCCGCGCGGCGCGGCGGCGTCAAGTTGACGTTGGGCGAGCTTAGCTCTTCGCCTCTTTGCGTCCGCGCCAGCTCGACATGGAGACCTGATCCACAACGCCCGCTCTAAACACGCGCGCCGCCAAGAGCAGAATTAGGAACGCGCTTCCAGCCATGAGCGCGCCCATGCCGGCGATCTCTGCCCAACCCAAGCCAGAAGGCGCGCGGATCAGGAGCAGGAACGGCGTGAAGATCGGCACCCAGCTTGCCGCTTCTACAATCGGCGCGTTGGGATTATCCATGGCCGGCGTGATCAGCATCATCGGCACCGCGAGCACGAGCGCCACGGGGCCAAGTAACGTCTGCGCCTCCTGCAACGACTCGCACAGCGAGCCGAGCGACAGGAAAATCGCGCCGTACATGATGTAGCCGAACACGAAGCCGAACAGGAACGCCGCGATCAAGCGCGGCTCGAGGAACGCGGCCGCGATCTGTCCGAAGATGCTGTCGCCTGCCCGCTCAGCGGCAAGGGTCAGCAAACCACCGCCGAGCGCGCCCCAAAATAGAAACAGCGTCAAGCTGACCATCGCCACGCCGATCAACTTGCCGACAAGGATTTGCAGCGGCGAGACACTGGTCAGCAGCGTGTCCAAGATCTTGTTGGACTTCTCTTCAATCACGCCGGACAGCAGCATGTTCGCGACTGAGAAGACAACGCTCCACAATATGAACGAGAGCGCGAGTGCGGCGTAGAATGGCGCTCGCTCACGCAGTGTCACTTCGCCCGCGCCAGCGCTTGGACGCGGATCGAACTGCGCCACTTGCGGATCGAAACTATCCAGCCGGTCCGCTTCCTCAGCCGCTAATCCTTGCGCTGTCAGCGCTTCGCGCTGCATCGCGAGCCGCATGGCCCGGCGCGCAATGTTGGACGGTTCTTCGTGACTGAGATTGACGCTCCAATACTCAATCACCGGCGCGCCATCGACGCGGCGAATATTGAGCGCGCCGTACAATTGACGGCCGCCTGGCAGAGCCTGCGTGCCATCAAGGTAGGCGCGCATCGCCTGAATATCTTCAGTCGGCGCCTGAACGAGTTGATAGCGCTCCGTAGGCGTCGGAAATGCGCCGACGGCATTGGGCGCCTGGCGCGAGACGACTACTCTCGCCGCTTCAATACCTGCAGCGCGGTTAGGCGCAGCATCAAACGCCGCCATTGCGTCGAGTGCGATCGCTGGCGCTGTGGCTTCCAGATAAGCGCGGATTTCGCCGCGCGCTTCGCGGCGTGAACTGTCAGCAAATGCGGTGCGCACGGCCGTGGCATCCGCTGCTTGCTCAGCAACGACCGCCAGCACGCGCGGCGGCTCAGCGCGCGCGAGCAGCACTGGGCCAAACAGCAACAATCCAATGATCAGCGGCGCCGTCAGCAGCGAGAGCCAAAAGCCCCAGGCGCCAACATAAGCGAGGTATTCACGGCGCGCGACGAGGAAGACTGGTGACATCGCGCCTACTCCGCCGCGTTCGGCTGGGCTTTGTCGCCAACGACGGCGACAAACGCTTCATGCAGGCTCGCCCGCGCCGGTTCGAACAATGAAAGTGGCGCACCGGCTTCGACGCAGGCTTGCAGCAGTTGGCGCGAGCCGTGCCCGTTCTCGAGCCGCGCGCGCCATCTCTTGTTGCCGTGCTCCTCGCCGTCGAAGCTGATGTTGAACCCGCGAGGCGCGAGGGCTGCGGCAAGATCGAAGGCGCCTTCTGTCTCAAGCATCGCGATGCTGGGCGCGAGCGCCAGCGCTTCTTGCACGGTGCCCTCGAAGGCCGCGCTGCCATGAGCGATGAGGAGGATGCGGTCGCACAAGCGTTCGGCGTGCTCCATGACGTGCGTTGAAAACAGGATCGTGCGCCCGGCTGCGGCCTCGGCGCGGATCGTCGCTTCGAGGACGCGCTGATTGACTGGATCGAGCCCTGAGAACGGTTCGTCGAAAATGATCAGGTCCGGCTCGTGCGCGATTGCGCCGAGCACCTGGACTTTCTGCGCCATGCCTTTGGACAGCGTTTTGATCTTCTTGCGCTTGTGCTTTCCGAGGCCATGCGCCTCCAGCAGCGCATCGGCGCGCTTGAAGGCTTTGCCAGCGGGCAGGCCCTTCAGGCGCCCCAAATAGGCAATAGCCGACCGCGCGCTCATCGACCGATAAAGTCCACGCTCCTCGGGCAGATAGCCTACGCGCTTCATGGTCTCGCGATTGGCCGGGCCGCCTAGAACCGTGATCTGTCCTGCCGTCGGGCGGAGCACGCCGACGAGCATGCGCAGCGTGCTCGACTTGCCCGCGCCATTCGGCCCGAGCACGCCATAGATCGATCCCTGCGGGACCTTAAAACTAAGATCGTGAACTGCTGTCCGCGCGCCGTAGCGTTTGACCAGCCCTTCTGCTTCCAGCGCGGCATTCATGCGGGCCCAGGTTTAGGGGCGTTTCGCGCGATATCAAGCGGGCACGATTGACGCGGGAATAGAAACGCATCCTGCCGCCCCTCACCCAGATTGGCCTTCACAGACCCGTGATCTTCGCAACAGCGAAAGCCGCGCGAGCGGAGGCAAAACCTAAAATCTTCGCGCGGAGCTTGTAGGCGCTGAAAAGTAGGCGTTAGCTCATCTCTCTGGTCTGGAGGGTCGATCATGAAGACACCCGATCCTGAAAAACTGAACGCATTTCTGGGTAAACTGGTAGGCGATCTGGGCGCCTCAGCAGGCGCAGCACTCGTGCTGCTCGGCGACCGGCTGGGCATCTACAAAGCCATGGCCGACGGCAAGCCGGTTACGCCCGAAGACTTGGCCGAAAAGACCAAGCTCAACGCGCGCTATTTGCGCGAATGGCTCTCGGCCCAGGCCGCAGCCGGATACGTCGATTACAATGCCAAAACCAAAAAGTTCAAACTGAACCCGGAGCAGGCTTGCGCCTTTGCCGACGAAGGCGGGCCGGCGTTTTTCGCAGGCGCTTTTGAAGTCGCGCAAGCCATGTGGCTTGACGAGCACAAGATCGCGGAGGCATTCAAGAGCGGCAAAGGCGTCGGCTGGCACGAGCACTCACAATGCCTGTTCCGCGGCACCGAACGCTTCTTCCGCCCGGGCTATAACGCGCACCTCGTGTCGGAATGGATTCCGGCGCTCAAAGGTATGGAAGAAAAATTGAAGCGCGGCGCGAAAGTCGCGGACGTAGGCTGCGGACATGGCGCTTCGACAATTTTGATGGCGCTCGCTTACCCGAAGTCGAAGTTCTACGGCTATGACTATCACGCACCGTCAATCGCCCGCGCCAAAGAACTAGCGAAGGACGCGGGCGTCGCGAAGCGCATCACGTTCGCGCAGGCGAGCGCGAAGGATTACCCGGCGCTCGACTACGATATGGTCGCCTTCTTCGATTGCCTCCACGACATGGGCGATCCCGTCGGCGCTGGCGCACATGTCAGAGAAGCGCTCGCCGACGATGGCACATGGATGATCGTCGAGCCGTTCGCGCACGATGATTTGCAGGATAATCTGAACCCCGTCGGGCGCGTCTTTTACGCGGCGTCCACGATGATCTGCACGCCAGCCTCGCTCAGCCAGGAAGTGGGTCTGGGGCTGGGCGCGCAAGCTGGCGAGAAGCGGCTGAAAAAGGTGGTCAAAGACGCTGGCTTCTCTAAGTTTAGACGCGCCGCCGAGACGCCGTTCAATCTGGTGTTCGAAGCGCGCGCCTGATTGATGGGGACGTTTTAATGCGAGCTTTTCTATTCGCCGCCGCTTTATTTGCGGCCGGCGCCGCCCACGCCGAGCCTATCGCCTACACGCTCGATCCTTCGCACACGCAGGTGGCCTTCTCGATCGACCGGTTCGGCTTCAATCGCGTGCTCGGCCAATTCGACACGGCATCGGGCGAAGTCATCATCGATGAAGCAAACCCCGCCAACTCATCCGTACGCGCTACTGTGCAGATCGCCAGCATCAGCTCGGGCAACGCGACGCGTGATGAGCATCTGCGCGGCGCGCGTTGGCTGAATGCTGAGCAATTCGGCACGATGGAGTTTCAATCGACATCCGTGCGCCTACTCAGCGAGACCCGCGCTGAAGTCACCGGCAATCTAACGCTCATGGGCCAGACCCATCCGCTGGTGCTTGATGTCACGCTGAACCGCATCGCCGACGCGCCGAACAACAATCGGCGCACAGCCGGCTTCTCCGCCACCGGAACGTTGGCGCGTTCGACTTGGGGGCTGGCGACTGCGCCGAACATGATTGGCGACAGCGTTTCCATTCAGATCGAAGCGCTCGCACTGGCGCCGGCCGCGAACTAATGGCGTACTGGCTGGTCAAGAGCGAACCGGACACGTGGTCCTGGTCGCAACACGTCAAGAAGGGCGCCGATGCCTGGACAGGCGTGCGCAATCATCAAGCCAAAGCGCACTTGAACGCGATGAAGAAGGGCGACCTTGCCTTCTTCTATCACTCCAACGAAGGCAAAGAGATCGTTGGCGTGAGCGAGGTGGTGAAGGAAGCTTATCCAGACGCCAGCGATGCGACGGGCAAGTTCGTGTGCGTCGATCTTCGAGCCGTCGAGCCGCTGAAAGAGCCGGTGTCGCTCGCGACGATCAAGAGCGAGAAAAAGCTCGCGGACATGGTGCTGGTGAACAATTCGCGCCTGTCGGTGCAGCCGGTTACGGCCGAAGAATGGAAGCTAATCCGCAAGATGGGTGGACTGAAATGACGAAGCTTGATCCCGCCCTCTTCTTAGACGCCGCGATTCCGCCCGAAACACGCGCCGCTAATGACGCGATCATCGCTGCAATGACGGGCATGGCGGAGTGGTGGGACGTCGGCGCGCAGAAGGTGCGCGAGGCGCGTGAGCGCGGCGAAGGCGCGTTTCCGCCAGCGGCCAAGTCCGAGCGTGCGCGTTGGATCGAGATCGATGGGTCGGCGGGTAAGCTGAAGCTGCGTTCTGTCACGCCATCGCAATCGCGCGGCGTTTATCTGCATGTTCACGGCGGCGGTCACGTTTTGGGCGCGGCGGATCAGCAAGATCGCTTGCTGGAGATTATCGCCGATACAACGCAACTCACCGCGCTGAGCGTCGAATATCGACTAGCGCCGGAAAACCCCTATCCCGCAGGCCCCGACGATTGCGAAGCGGCAGCACTTTGGGCGTCAGATCATCTCTCGGATTTTGGCGGCGCCAAGCTCGCCATTGGTGGTGAAAGCGCAGGTGCGCACCTGGCCGCCATGACCATGCTTCGCTTGCGCGACAAGCATGGTCGCACGCCGTTCAACGCCGCCAACCTCGTGTTCGGCGTCTTCGATCTCGGCATGACGCCAAGCGCGCGCAATTTCGGCGACAGCGAGCGGCTGATCCTGCGCAGCATAGACATCATCAAGTTCGGCGACGCCTTTCTACCGGGCTTGAGCCGCGAAGAACGGCGTTCGCCTGAGCTGTCGCCACTGTATGCCGATCTCCGCGGCCTCTGCCCGGCGCTCTTCACCATCGGCACGCGCGACGCACTGCTGGATGACAGTCTATTCATGCATGCGCGTTGGGTCGCGGCAAGCAATCATGGCGAGCTCGACATTTATCCGGGCGCTGCGCATGGGTTTCTGGCGTTTCCGACACCACAGACATTTGCCTCGCTGGAACGTCAGACCGCGTTCCTCAACGAAGCGCTCGCGTAAGCGTTATTCGTCGCAGACGAACGGCGCCCGCCGCAGCTTTTCGGCACGCCGTCTCACACATATTGAACGCTGCGCTCGCACGCGCGAACTTCATGCAACGCCTTACCTACCGCCAGCAGGAGAGGCGGAGAGCGTCGGCGGCATGCAGCCCTCCGAGTATGCCCGTCGTCGGCGTTCTCATTGACGTTGGCGGACTGCTTGGCGCGGCTTCCCCCGCCGCGGACCTTCTCCTCCGCTGGGCCCGCTGACGTTGGCGTGTTACTCCCGCAGCTCCGCCATCAGCGCTTGCATGCCATACACATCCGACAGCGCCAGACCGATCACCGCGCTCGACACGCTGACGCTGCGATTGAAACGGATGTCGTAGAAATACTCGCCGCCCAGCGCGTGCATGTTGTTGTCGAAGATCACGCCAACCACTTGACCATCACGATCCAGCAACGGGCTGCCGGACGCGCCGCCGATGACATCATTGGCGCTCGCGATATTGACCACCGTGTCGGTGTTCAGCCGTGGCTGTGCATCACGCCAGATTTGACTCAGCTCGAACGGTGACACACCTGTGGCGCGCGCGAACAGACCGTCCAACCGCGTGAACGGCTCGATGACCTCGCCGCCCGGCTCCGTCCAACCACGCACCGTCCCGTAAGCAAGACGCGGCGTGAACGTAGCATCGGGATAGGTCTCGTCGCCAAAAGCGCGAAACCGCGCCCGCGCAATACGCTCTTGCGCTAACGCTACTGGCGCTTCGACTTCTGTAACGTAACGCGCCCGCACCGCGCGCGCGTCAGCATCCCAGCTGCGCACAAAGACAATCATCGGATCATCAGACGCCGCGATCGCCTCGGCGCCGCCCGTCCACAACGCTTGGCGTACTGCGGGATCCGCCAAACGTGATTGCGACAAGCGTTGCGCCAGCGCTTGCGGCGTTTCACCGTTGAAGATGCGCTGCAGCTGCGCCGGATCGCCGGCTAGATCACGCTGCAAACGCTCTAACCAAAGCGCCAGATGCACTTGCTCGAACGCCGGCGTCACGGTCGCCGGTGCGCGTATGGAATTGGCGACAGCTGGCAAGCGCGATGATGAGTAACGCGTCAGGCGCTGATCGTTCGGCAAAACACGCTCAGCGGCCCCGCGCACCAGATCGCGCGTCCAAGAAAACAGTATCGAGCGTTCACCGGCGCGCACCTCCAAGTGTTGGTAGCTGCTGAACATGCGCCGATAAGCTGTTTGCGCACGCGCGATCTCGCCCCAAGCATCGCCCATGTCGCGCGTTGCAGCCACGTTGCGGCGGACACGCGTTTGCAGATCAGTTTCGCGCGCTGTCACTTGCGCGAAGCCTACGGGATCGGCGAGCGCATCTCTCCGGCCATTGAAACCTTTAAGCGCGTTCTCGACGCTTTGCAGCGCACTCGCGGCAATACGTGCTTGATCAGGGCCCTGATCCGCAAAGGCTCTGATGCGCGCGCGTTGCTCGGTCAGCCCCTCGATGAGCCACGGCAGATTTACATCGCGCTCGAACTCAAGCTCCGCGACGCTGCGCAGACGCGACGTGCGGCCGGGATTACCAGCCACCAGTACGATATCGCCGGCGTCAGGCGCCTCGAAGTCGAGCGAAAGGTGGTTGGGCGTGACAGCCGGCTCGCCGTACTCGTAGAGACGCAAGAATGCGAAATCGAGACCGTAGCGAGGGAACTCGAAATTGTCGGCATCGCCGCCAAACGCAGCGAGACGATGCTCCGGCGCAAATACCAAGCGCACATCGCCGAAGCGACGGTAGGTGTAACGCGCATAGCGGCCGCCTTGATAGAGCGTCACGATTTCGCAGCGTTGCCCGGCTTGTTGGCACTCCCGCTCTTGGCGCGCGAACTCCGCATCGCGCAGATCGGCGAAACTTGCAGGCGTCGATGCGGCCGTCGCCTGGTTGATTTCATCGGTGATGTCCACGATGCCGGTCAGCACATCGATATTCATGCTGGGGCAGCGCAGCTCTTCTTCAGGGATACGCGCCGCAAAACCATCCCGAATATAGTTAGCGTCAGCGGTCGAGAGTGCGGTTACGCATGCAATGACGCAGTGATGGTTGGTGAGCAGCAAGCCATTGCCGCTCACATTCGACCCCGAACACCCTGGCAGGCGCGCTGTCGCCGCCATGACGCGATCGAGCCAAGCTTGATCAGGCGCCCAGCCCAAGTCTTCGCGCATGCGCTCGCGTGGAAAATTGTCGAACGTCCACATGCCTTCTTCGGCGCGCGCAGGCGCTGCAGCCATAAGGCTCAGGAATGGAAGCGCGGCGGCGGCCGCATGCAGCATTCTGCGCATTGATGTCCCCGAATCAGATTGAGGACAGAAAAGCGCATGACGGCGCGCGCCCGCAAGCGCGCGCCGCTGTTCGAATTATTCGAGGCCGAGTTCAGTCAGCAATTGCGCTTGTACGCTCGGCGACAATTCGTCCGCTTCGGCAATGAACTCGCGTACCGCTTCTTCGTTCATGCCAGAGATGCGCACGTAAGCGCGATCGTCCGCCTCGCCTGGGCCGCCCTCATCGGCGTGCACTACGACGTTCTGGCGTCCGCCGCCGATGCTCATTGCGACCTGGCCGTTCTCGCCGTTGTCATGGTCTTCGGTTCCGCCGATCGTCATTTCGAAACCGGGAACGCGCAGCGACATGACTTCCGGCACGGCCTCGTCGTTGCGCGGCGGCTCTTCTGCCGCGAGCGCCTGAGCGCGTGTGCCATCCATGAGCGCTGATGCGCCCTCCGCGGCGCGCGCGCCGACGGTGCGACCGTCTGGCGTCATAATGAGATAGGTCTGCTCAATGTCGCTCGCGCGGATTTCGACGGTGTAGTCGCCCGGCTCGCCGACATCGACGCCATTCACTTCGACTCCGGAACCATCACAGGCTGCCACTAAAGTCAGGGCCGCAGCCGCTACCAACCACCGCATAAGCGTCTCCTCCTCGGGTCCCCGGCATCATCCGCGCAAGCGGCGACGCCCGCAAGCGCGGGACCTATAAGGGAGATGCTTCCGGCCGACCGGTTGGATGCGGGGTCAGCAGTCTAAATGCTCAGGCGCGCGGCGGTTTTCATCGTGACACTCCTGCTCCGCCTGCTCGTCAACCATAGCCGAGAGCGTAGAGGCGCAGCCGGACAGCAAGGCGGCAGCCACCAATAGGAATAGCACTTTCCGCATCGCCCAAGCTCCTACGCCCCAGCGGCGGCGAGCTTAGCGCGTCCGCTCGAACCGGACCACTTTCTGCTCGCGATCGAGGTACGCGACGCGGTAGCCTGCGCGCATCCAGGCTCGCGCGTGCGAGTGGTGATCCTGATTGTCGTTGGCCCAGAAGGCGCGGTGCTTGTGCGCGCTCTGGGGCAATTCTCGACCGATGATCTGTTCAATGTCTTCGAAGGTGAGCATCTCAGCTCTGCCTCTGCATCGATTGAGATGCGAGTGCAGCGCGGCGTACTTGCGCATGACGTTCGTCTCCCGATCGCATCACAACGGATCGCAGCCGTAACGATGCTGACGGTTTTAGAGCATGAACTGATTTGCGGCTTATGCACAGGGGCGCCGGAATGAACATGCAGTCGCTATGCGCAGCAGTCATTACGGTTCGCGTACGATCTGACAGGTCGTTGGCCGCGCGCTTACGATGAACCGATACTCGGCGTTCGGCGGAACGTGGACGTAAGTCTGCGACCCATCTTCCAGCGTGTAAGCGATAACAAAGTCATTGGGGCGGCGACACGGCCGGATGTTGCTGTTGTAGGATGCGCAATGCACCACGCCGGGTCCATTATTCATCGAGACCATCCCGCTTTCATGGATGCGCGCGGAAGCATGGGCGGCGCCCGCTTCGCGAAACGCCGTATAGGCGGCCTCGTCAATGCTAGCGCACGGCGACGTGGGGGCGTTCAGTGGCGCGAACGATGGTCCGCACCCGGTCAAAACGCCTGCGAGCGCAAAAACTGCCACCGCTTTGCGCATTAGCGTCGCTCCTCAATCAGCTTCGCCACCATGGCGCGATTGCACAGCGCGCGGAAGCCTCCAGGGTTGATCCGAGGCGCGATCCGGGGATGATGGCGTCCCATGGCAGATGCAGACGCCTTTCGCGCCACGCCTTGGGATTTCGGCCGCAGCCTTGCGGGCTACGCGTGGCGCACGCCAGATGCGCGCGCCAGCCTGCTGCTAACCCACGGCTTCGCCGAATACGCTGAGCGTTACGTCAATCATTATCATGGCTTGATCCCGCGTTTGTGCGCGTTGGGTTTTGATGTTTATGCCTTCGACATGCGCGGCCATGGCCGCTCCTCCGGTGCGCGCGGTGTCACCGACATGCGCGAAGCGGTGGCCGATCATCGCGCAGCGCGGCGCGCTCTGCGTGACGAGGCAATCCCGACTTTTTTGTTTGGTCACTCACTCGGCGGACTCGTGACAGCTGTAAGCGTCGCCGAAGATGCGAGCGATGTGGACGGCGTCGTGCTGAGTGCGCCTGCGTTACACTTGTCGGCGCCGCCGCACTTGCGCGCCATTGCGAGCTTGGTTTCTGCAATCGCGCCCGGCGCGCGGCTTGTGCCGCCGCTCGATGCTGATGGACTGTCACGCATCCCCGAAGAAGTCCGCGCCTATCGCAATGATTCAATGGTGAGCGACACACGCGTGCCAGCGCGAACTGGCGTGACTGCGCTCGCGACAGCGGAATCGGGTTGGCGGCGTTATGATACATGGTCAACACCGGTGCTCGTGCTGCACGGCGAACAAGATCGCGCCACCGATCCGCGCGGCAGCAAACGTTTCATCGAGATGATCAAGGCGACAGACAAAAGCCTGGTCAGCTTTCCCGATGGCATGCACGAACTCCTGAACGATCTCGATCGGGATGCGGCCCTCGACGCAATTCTCTCCTGGCTCGACGCGCGCGCCCCGCTCTGAAGTCTGAGTCCGTCGTTCAAGCACCGCTCAGGTATCACGCGTCATCTTCACGTCATTCAAGGCCGGCGAGGGAGCTGACACTTGAACGTGGAGCACAACGCAATGAAACGCTTTCTCACGACCGCCGCTGCTGTGGCCATGATCGTCGGCCTGAGTGTGGGCCCCGCCGCCGCGCAGAACCGCGTCGTCGTCAACCAAGGCGGTTACGCCAACGCCACCGGCTCGGCTCAATCCGGCGATCGCAACGGGTCCGTCGCCAACCAGAACGGCCGCCGCCATTACTCACGCGGCGTTCAGGAAGGGTACAACAATTTCCTCCGCATGGATCAGTACGGCACGCGCAACAGCGCCGACACCGTACAAGTCGGTCGCGACAATTTCGCAGTCACCGGTCAAGAAGGCCGCGCTTTGAGCGCGACCACGATCCAGACGGGTCGCGGCAACGTTGCTGGCACCGCGCAGATCGGTACGGGCAACCGCGCCGTGACGGACCAAGACGGCGCCAACAACACGTCCGGCATCATCCAGGTTGGCAACAACCAAGATGTCGAAGTCCGCCAACGCGGCAGCGGCAACATCTCTGTCGTTGTGCAAAGCGGCTACAACTAAACAAAAGTCGGCGGGGTTAGCTGCGGCTATCCCCGCCTCCGCCCTTCGGGAGCACCGATCATGTTGAAATCTTATCTCGCCTCTGCGGCAGCCATGCTTGCTTTGATCGGCTGTTCCGCCTCCGCTCTCCCAAGCGAGAGCACTAGTGCAGCGCCTGCTGTCGTCATGGCGGCGCAAGTCGCCGATGCCGCGCCGGCTGAATTCGTTCCTGCGCACTACGAGCGCGCTGAAGCAACCTGCGATGTCGTTATCCGCCGCGTATCAGGCGGCGCGCGCATCGAAGCTTTGATCGAGAGCGATTACGATCTCGACGCCGAATACAGCTTTGACCTCGATGTCTCCGGTAGCGCGGGTTCGTCGACAATTAGCCAAGGCGGCGAAGTCAGCGTCGACGCTGGCGACAGCGCAGTGCTGGCGCAAAACGAAGTCAGCTTGAACCGCAATAGCCGAGTGCGCGCTGAACTCACCGTGTTCGACGCCGATGGTGAAGTGTGCAGCCGCACGCTTAGACTTTAACGGGAGCATTGCTCATGAAACGCCCAATCGCCCTCATGGCCGCAGCGTTCGTGCTCGCAAGCACGTTTTCGGCGCCGGCATTCGCGCAAGAACGCGTCTTCCGTGGCGCGTTTGCGCAAGCGGCGGCTGCACGCGCCAACCGCGCGACCGTGACACAAGGCGGCGCAGCCCATGGCGCAGCGATCGCTCAGAACGGCGCCGGCAATGACGCAGCCATCCTGCAGGCAGGCCGCAACAATAGCGGCACGATCACACAGGACGGCAACAACAATTCCGGTTGCCTCATTCAATGGGGCGACAACCTTGGCGCCGCTATGAACCAGACAGGCAACAACAACCGCATGGGCGTTGTGCAGATGGGCGGCGGCGTCGTGCAAGTACCGGTCGAACAATGCAACGAGCGCGCACGCAACCCGATCATTCGTCGGATCGCTGGCTGGCAGTGAGTTTGTGGGGCCGTCACAGGAGTGACGGCCCCACTTCGTTGGTGCTCTCATTAGAAACTGCTTCGAAATACTAACTCACAAACGTCTCTCCCGAGGAACTCCATCGGCGCTACTACGTTAGGCGCTGGCGGGTTCCCTCGATCAAGGAGATGGACGTGAGCGATGATCCACATCATGGCGCGACAGAAATAAGGGCCGCCAAAGGCGGCAGTGGCGGCAAGTGGCTGCTTGGTGCGCTCGCGGCAGTTGTACTTGTCGGCGGCGGTTACGCCGCCTGGACCACATTGTCGTCCTCGCAGAACGAAGATCAATACGCCATCAACAATGCTTATGACGACGACGCGGACCCGCTCCGGGCGACACCGCTCGATTCCGAGGATCGAATTGAAAACGAAGACGGCGTTGCATCGAGCGCGTCTGAGAGCGCTGCGCCCACACCAGCACCGGCGCGGCGCGCTGCGACCAGTTCAGCTTCAACCCGCACAGCATCTGCGCAGGACATTCCAGAAACGACGATCGGCATCACTCCGATCAGCGCCTCATCAGATTACACGGATGGTGAGAACGTCGTCGTTACCGCTCCGCGCCGACCGATCTGGACGCGCACGCCGAGCGCGCGTCGCTTGTCCGCGCTCTACCCCGCGCGCCAGTTGGAGCGAGAGCGCGAAGGCGAAGCGCGCCTCGCTTGCCTCGTTGAACAAAACGGCGAACTTGACTGCGAAAACGTCGAGCAAACGCCAGGCTTTGGCGGCGCCGCTCTCCGCGTCGCCAGCACACTGCGCCATGCCGGGTATCTTGCCGATGGCCGCAGCGCGGTCGGAACGCCTGTGAACCTGCGCGTGGTCTTTCGCATGGAAGACGAGACGCGCCGAAGTTAAATCTTACGGTCGGACACAATCAGCAGCCGCGAAGCTCTCGCTGCGCGGCTGCTTTTGTCCGCGGACGGCGAGTTAACGCCCAAACTTCTGAAACTTGATCCGGCTTGGAATAATCTCGCTCACACCCAGCCTGCGCATCTTGTCCGCTTCGTAGCTGTCGAAATCGCCTTCGAACCATTCGACGTGGCTGTTGCCTTCGAACGCTAGAATGTGCGTCGCCAAGCGGTTCAAGAACCAGCGATCGTGGCTGATGACGACAGCGCAGCCCGCGAAATCTTCGAGTGCGGCTTCTAGCGATTGCAGCGTCTCGACGTCGAGATCGTTGGTCGGTTCGTCGAGCAAAAGAACATTCGCGCCAGTGAGCAGCGTTTTGGCGAGGTGGACGCGGTTGCGTTCACCGCCTGACAGCTGGCCAACTTTCTTCTGCTGGTCTGCGCCCTTGAAGTTGAAGCTCGACACATAAGCGCGCGACGGAATCTCGCGATTGCCGACCATCAGCACGTCCAGCCCGCCGGAAATCTCCTCCCAAATATTTTTGTTGTTATCGAGCGCATCGCGCGACTGATCGACAAAGCCGAGCTTTACACTCTCGCCGATCTCGATTCGGCCTTCGTCCGGCTTTTCTTGACCGGTGATCATCTTGAACAGCGTCGACTTGCCGGCGCCGTTGGGGCCGATGATGCCGACAATGCCGCCCGGTGGCAGTTTGAAGCTCAAGCCATCGATCAGCAGCTTTTCGCCGAAAGCCTTCTTCAGACCGTTGAACTCGATGACATTCTGGCCGAGGCGCGGGCCTGGCGGGATTTGAATCTGCGCGTAGGTTTGCTTCTCGCGCTCCGCTTCCGCCGCCATTTCATCGTAACGCGTGAGACGCGCTTTCGACTTGGCTTGTCGCGCTTTCGGCGATTGGCGCACCCATTCGAGCTCACGCGTGAGCGCCTTCTTGCGGCTATCGCTCTCAGAAGATTCCTGCTCGGAGCGCTTGGCTTTGATTTCGAGCCACGCTGAATAATTGCCCTCGTGCGGATGGCCGCGGCCGCGATCGAGTTCGAGTGTCCACTTCGTCACTTGATCGAGGAAGTAGCGATCGTGGGTTACGAGAATGACGCAACCCGGAAATGCTTCGAGGTGATGCTGCAGCCAGGCGACGCTTTCGGCGTCCAAATGGTTGGTCGGTTCGTCGAGCAGCAACATGTCGGGCTTGGCGAGCAGAAGCCGGCAAAGCGCTACGCGGCGGCGCTCACCGCCGGAGAGTTTTTCGACACCGCTCTCGTCCGGCGGGCAACGCAGCGCATCCATTGCCATGTCGATCTTGCTATCGATGTCCCAAGCATCCGATGCGTCGATCTGCTCTTGGAGCTTGGTCATCTCTTCCATCAGCTCGTCGGTGTAGTTCTCACCGACTTCCATGCTGACTTCGTTGAAGCGCGTGATGAGCTGTTTCTCGCGGCACCAGGACTCGACGTTCTCGCGAACATTCATCGACGCATCGAGCTGCGGCTCTTGCTCCAAATAGCCCATCTTGGTGCCGGCCATCGGAAAGGCCTCGCCGGTGAAATCCTTGTCGAGCCCGGCCATGATTTTCAGCAGCGTCGACTTACCCGAGCCGTTGACGCCAACGACACCGATCTTGGCGTCCGGGAAGAACGACAGCCAGATGTTCTCAAACACCTTCTTGCCGCCCGGGTAGGTCTTGGAGAGACCCTGCATCGAGAAAATGTACTGCGCCGGCTGTTGCGCCATGAAAATCCGTCCTTCGAAAATCGAAGCGCGGGGTATAGCGGCACGCGACGCTCTGGCAAAGGCCAGAGCGTCTTACTGGCGCAGGTGCTGAGCCAAGAACGACTCCATCTCGCGCAGCGTCTCGATGCGGGTTTCAGCGTCCGATAAGAAGTGATCGTCTCCACGCAGTTCCACAAACCGCACGGGCTTGCCCGCCGCTTCCAGCGCGCGCTGCATTCGTCGCGATTGATCGATCCGGACCACCGTGTCGTCTGTAGCGTGAATCAGGAGAATCGGCGCTTGAGCTCGCTCAGCCAAGAACGCCGGAGACACCGCACGTATCGCGTCGCGATCTTCACGCCCATCTCCGATGATGCCTTGCCAGTAGTCAGAAGTGATGCTGTCGCTACCGGTTTCGAGCCGCTCCGTTCGCAGCATCTCTTCAAGATCGGAAACGCCATTGATGCTGATCGCGCAGCTATAGCGCTCCGGCGTCAGGGTCGCACCTGCGAGAGCAGCGTAGCCACCGTAGGAGCCGCCAACAATGCAGACGCGCTCCGGATCGACGCGACCCGACCGAATGAGCGCGGCAACGCCATCTTCGACGTCGGTCTGCATCACTCCGCCCCACTGACGCCACCCAGCCCGCTCCCATGTCGAGCCATAGCCGCTCGAACCCCGAAAGTTTGGCTGCAACACGGCATATCCGCGGGATGCGAAAAAGGCGGCCATGTAGTCAAAATCTAGGGTGTCACGCGACGCCGGCCCCCCGTGGACGAGAAGCACTAGAGGCAACCCGCGCGCGTCTATCTGACCAGGCGGAAGCGTCAAATAGGCCGGAATTGATTGCCCGTCGCGAGCGCGATAGGAAATCGACAGCCGCTCACCACTATTAACGCCCTGAAGCTCTGGGTAGAGCATGGCTAAGCGTTGAAGGGTGTTTTCTGCGGGTTTGAATAAATAATAGCCGCCGCCATCAAGACCGCGCTCGCCATAGACGATCACTCGCGAACGATCACGAGACCACGATACAATTGACGCTGCGCCAGTTGGAAAAGCGCTGCTGACTTGATCGTAAACCGACTGCAACATCGGATCGAAATAGTGCTGGCTGCGCTCATTCTCGATCCAAGTCGCGCCGACAACTTGGCGCGTCCATGGATCAATCAACGCGCCTTCGATCTCATACCCTTCACGTGCAAAGAGCAGTTCGCGCTCACCCGATTGACGGTTTACCGCGTACAGAACGTAGAATTCTGAGGCATCATCATAATCAAACACCGCGAGCCGACCGTCAGGTAACAATCCCGCTACAGATAAAGGCTGTCCAAAATTGGAAACGTCTTCAAACAGGAGGCGCGGCATGCCTTCATCGTAGGCGAAGAGACGCCACCGGTTGCTTGAGGGATCCGCATCAATCCGGGTAACCGGCGTTCCATCCCTATCAAGCAGAAAACCTTGTGTATCGCCATTGGCGCCACGCGGCGTAACGGCACGCGCGGAGCCACCACTCAAACTAATTCTGTAAACGGTTGGGAAGCCATTCCGAGCCCAACCAATCATCCGCCCATAGCCCGGATCACCCTCAATCGGGGCGATGAGCGACGCACCACGATCCGCCCATGGCGCACTATCGCTGGTCGACAACACTTCGATGCGACGGCTTGGAACGTGAAACACGCCATTGCGATAATAGTCTACGCGACGCGGCGATCCTCGAAAATACACGTTAGCGGGAAGAACTTCTGTCGGCCGGAACGTGCGGCTCAAGAGCATAATGACGCGTTCGTCGTCGCTCCAACGGACACCGCGCAGCCGCACATTATCTTCAACCGTGGCGCCAGCCAGCGCTTCTCCACGATCAATATCCACCACTTGCACGGACGACACAGCACCCGTGTTAACGGCCAGGGCGACCTGCCTTCCATCTGGCGAGATCGCGACATCACTAACTGCCGGGAGGCGACCATAGGCCTCTACGGGTGGTGCTTGAGCAAACGCCGCGCCACACCAAGTCAGCGCCAACGACGCCACAATAGCCTGCCTGATCACACCACCCTCCCCACCGACACCAACCAAGTTTACGGCATACTCACCCGCACGCAAGCGTTGAGCGATCTGAGCGCCCATCAAACTCGTAACTCCGACAACATGCGGAGAGCATTCATGTGGTCGCGAAGAGCCGTTTTGCTTGGGGCCGCGGCGGCCACGACAGCGGCAAGCGCTTGGGCGCAAACTTTGGACGACGTGTCGAGCGACATCGCCATACTGCGCGATGCCTACGAAACGCTGCATCCAGGGCTCTACCGCTATGCAACGCCGCGCCAGGTGAGCGCGCGCTTTGACGCTCTGGCGCAAGCCTGGTCACGGCCACAATCGCGCGCAGAAGCCTACCTCTCTTTGTCGCGCTTTCTGGCGACGGTGAAGTGCGGGCACACGTACGGCAATTTCTACAATCAGTCCGATGCCGTGCAGGCGGAGTTGTTCGACAATCAGCGCCTGCTGCCGTTCCACTTCGTTTGGATCGACGGGCGCATGGTCGTGCTAGCCAACCAGTCTGGTGAGCCACGACTTGAGCGCGGCGCCGAAGTGCTGAGCATCAACGGCCGCTCGACAGCTTCTATCCTGCGTTCGCTGCTCCCTTACACGCGGGCGGATGGAAACAATGATGCAAAGCGGCAAGCGTTGCTGGAAGTGCGCGGGTTCGACAACTACGAAACGTTCGATGTCTTTTACGGGCTCGTCCACAATCCAGGCGCCTCGTTGCGGTTGCGCGTACGTCCACCGGGCTCGTCGCGCGCCGAGACGTTCGAAGCACCGACGATTAATCTGGCGACACGCCGCGCGCTTATCCGCGCTGACGCAAACAGCAACGGGCCGATTTGGACGCTGAGCTATCCGCGTCCGCAAACCGCGCTGCTTACGATGCCGAATTGGGCGCTCTACAATTCGAGTTGGGACTGGCGCGGTTTTCTCACGCAAAGCTTCGAAGAGATCGAAGCGCGCGGCGTCACTAAGCTGATCGTCGATGTGCGCGGCAACGAAGGCGGCAATGATTGCGGCGATCTCGTCGCGGCGCGTCTGACCGACACGCCGATCGCGCGCGAAGGTTACGCACGGCGCACGCGCTATCGAGAAACACCCGAACGGCTCAATCCATATCTCGACACCTGGGATCGCTCGTTCCGCAATTGGGGTGAGGACGCCGTTGAGCGGACAGATGGCTTCTTCGATCTGCGCGGCGAGACCGACGTCGATCAGATCGAGCCGCTCGGGCCGCGCTTTCGCGGCGCCGTTGATGTGTTGATCGATGCGCAGAACTCGTCCGCCACGTTCCAGTTTGCCAATTGCATCAAGGCAAACCGCCTGGGCCGATTGATTGGCGCGCCAACCGGCGGCAATCAGCGCGGCATCAATGGTGGCGCGTTCTTCTTTCTGCGCTTGCCAGCGTCCGGCCTAGAAGCGGACCTGCCGCTCATCGCGCGCTTCCCGCTAACACCCAAGCCAGACGCCGGGATCACGCCGGATGTCGAAATAGCGTTAACCCGCGACGATATCGCGGCTGGTCGCGACGCCGCGTTGGATTTTGCCCTGAGCTAGCGACGGAAAGCCCAGACGCCTGCGTTTGAAACTCCGAGGGGCGAGCAAAAGGAGTTTCGTCATGAAGAAGATTCTAGCGCTTTGCGCTGTTGTCGCCGTGTCGGCTTTCGCCGCACCTGCGGCATATGCCCAAAATTGGGACCGCATTGAGAACCGCGTTGACCGCGCAGAAAACCGACTCGACCGCCGCGAGAACCGCTTTGATCGTCGTGAAGACGTGCGTGATGCACGCGAAGACGTTCGCGACGCGCAGCACCAAGGCGGCTGGCGCGATCAAGCTGAAGACGTGCGAGACGCGCGCGAAGATGTTCGCGACTCACGCGAGGATGTGCGCGATCGTCGTGAAAACCGCTGGGACCGCCGTGAGAACCGTTGGGATCGCCGGCACTAAGCGCTCGCGACGCCAGTCATCCTGGGCGATAGCGACGCGAATACCCGGGACCTAGAGCAACAAACTCATCGTTTGCCCTGGGTCCCGGACCACGCTTCGCGTGTCCGTGATGACTCTGTGTACAGATAGCTCATTTGCGGTTGCCGAGACTAAGCCGCGTTCGCTGTTTCCGCATCGAGCGCATAACCAGCGCTACGAACCGTGCGGATCGGATCGGTCTCCTCACCAACCATCAACGCTTTGCGCAAGCGCCCGATATGCACATCGACCGTGCGCGCTTCGACATAGACGTCTGAACCCCACACGGCATCCAGCAATTGTTCACGGCTGAACACGCGGCCGGGATGCTGCATCAAGTGATCGAGAATGCGAAATTCGGTCGGGCCCAAATGGACCTCGCGCTCGCCACGCTTTACGCGATGTGACACGCGGTCCATGATGATGTCGCCGCAGGTGATTTTGTCATCTGCCAAGCCCGGACGAATGCGGCGCATGACGGCGCGCAGGCGCGCCAGCAGCTCGCCCATTGAAAACGGCTTGGTGATGTAATCGTCAGCGCCGATGTCGAGACCGCGAACGCGATCAGTTTCTTCGCTCCGCGCGGTTAGCATCACGATCGGCGTGTTTCGCGTTTCCTGACGCGCGCGCAGACGGCGGCAAACTTCGACACCCGGCGCCTTCGGCAACATCCAATCGAGCACGACCAGATCGGGTTGCGATTCCTGCGCTAGCACCAAGGCTTCTTCGCCATCAGTGGCGACGCTGACGCGGTAGCCCTCTTTCTCGAGATTGTACTTCAGAAGCTGCGACAGCGCTTCTTCGTCCTCGACCACCAAAACATGCGGGGCTTTGGCCATCGGTTTCAGCCTCTAATCGACAGCTTCCGCATCGGCGCGCGGCCGTTGCGTGGCGATTTCTTCGCCGGTGATGAGGAAGTGAATGTACTCGGCGATATTGGTGCCGTGATCGCCGATGCGCTCAAGGTTTTTGGCGATGAACAGCAAGTGCGCGCACGAGCTGATCATGCGCGGATCTTCGATCATGTACGTGAGCAATTCGCGAAACAGCGAATTGTAATGAGCGTCGATGTTATCGTCGCCATGCCAGACCGTTATCGCGCCTTGCAGATCTTTGTTGGCGTAAGCGTCGAGCACTTGTTTCAAGTGCGCCGCCGCCATTTTGCCCATGCGCTCTGCCGACCGCGTGAGCTGGATCGGCTCGGCTTGGTTCAAAATCAGCGAGCGCTTTGCGATGTTCTTGGCGAGATCGCCGACGCGTTCAAGCTCGCCGGCAATGCGCCAAGCAGTCAACACGACGCGCAGGTCGCTCGCCATTGGCTGGCGCAAAGCGAAAAGCTTGATCGCGCGTTTTTCGATTTCGCGCTGCGCCGCATCGATCTTGGCGTCGCGCTGCATCACGGCTTGCGCAAGCTCTGTATCACGGCGCGCGACGGCCGTGAGGCTGTCATTGACGGCGGCTTCAGCCAAACCACCCATGCGCGCCACCTCTTGAGTGATCGCGTCGAGTTCTTCGGTAAAGGCTTTGACTGTGTGTTCGGCCATGCTTGCTTTCACCCGGCGAGCGAGCGCGGGAGCGCTTGATTGACGTTTCGGCGTCGCCATTAGGCTTAGCCGAACCTACCCGTAATATAGTCTTGCGTGCGCGAGTCGCGAGGATTGGTGAAGATTTCCTCGGTCGGCCCGGTCTCGACCAGCTTGCCCATGTGGAAGAAGGCAGTCTTTTGCGAGACGCGCGCCGCTTGGGCCATCGAGTGCGTGACGATAATGATGGTGTAATTGCCGCGCAATTCGTCGATCAGCTCTTCGATCTTGGCGGTGGCGATCGGATCGAGCGCCGAGCACGGCTCGTCCATCAGGATGATGTCGGGGTTCACCGCGACGGTACGCGCAATGACGAGGCGCTGTTGCTGACCACCGGAGAGGCCGGTGCCTGGCTGAAGCAGACGATCCTTCACCTCTTCCCAAAGACCTGCGCGACGAAGCGACTTTTCAACGACCACATCCATGTCGGCCTTGTTTTTGGCCATGCCGTGGATGCGCGGGCCGTAGGCGACGTTTTCGTAGATCGATTTCGGAAACGGGTTCGGCTTCTGGAAAACCATGCCGACGCGGGTGCGCAGCACGACCGGGTCAACGTTCTTCGCGTACGCGTCTTTGCCTTCGATCTGCAGCGAGCCGCTGACGCGGCAGCCGTCGATCGTGTCGTTCATGCGGTTGATGCAGCGCAGGAACGTGGTCTTGCCGCAGCCTGACGGGCCGATGAAGGCGGTGACGGCGCGGTCTGGAATGTCGAGCGAAACGTCGAACAGCGCCTGCTTGTCGCCGTAGAAAACGTTGATGTCGCGCGCGCTCACCTTGGTCGCGGCGCCGACGAGCGTCCCGGCAGCGGTCCGCACGGTGGGGGCGGTCATCGCAATCGCGGGCGAGACGGTGTTGCGATCCGTTCCGGCCGCTGAAAAATCTTCCATTTTCAACCCCTTGAACCATCGCGACGGCGCTGGTCGTAAACCTTCGACTCTGTCGCCCTGCTCTTAGTCGGGTTTCGTGACACTGATGTGAAACTTCGCCATGCGAAGCCTCAACCCTCCTCCGCCAATTGCACATAGGCGGCGAACGCCGAGCCCTTTCCGGGCTGGCTTTCAACCAACAACCCGCCTCGGTGGCGGTTGACGATGTGCTTAACGATGGCGAGCCCGAGGCCAGTGCCACCGCGCTCATTGCCCAATTCGCGCTCTACGCGAAAAAAGCGCTCGCCCAAGCGCGGCAGGAAATGGCGCTCTACCCCCGGGCCGCAATCCTCGACGCGGATATAGGCATAGGATCGATTGGCGATGGCCGCAGGCGTGAGCAAAGCGGCGCGCCCAGCGTCGTCCCACTGCCGGCCCGCCGCGGCGGCGGTGTCTTCGCGATCCCCACCGCGCGCGAGTTGGACACGGACGACGCCGTCCTTCGGCGTGTACTTCATCGCATTGTCGATGAGATTCTGCACCACCTGCGCGAGTTGGAAGCGCTCACCGACGACGCTGAGCGGCTCGGCCGGCGCAATCACCTCGATACGCACGCCGCGCTCGATCGCGACCGGGCTAAGTGAGTCAACCACTTCGCGCGCGACGTCCGCCAGATCGGCGCGATCGGACGGCGGCACATGTTCATCAAGCTCGATCCGTGAGAGCGAAAGCAAGTCTGCAATCAGCCGACGCATGCGCTCCGCTTGCACTTGCATCATGCCCAGAAAGCGATCGCGATCTTCCGCGTTATCACGGGCAGGTCCCGCAATCGTTTCGATCAAAAGCGTCAGCGATGCGAGCGGCGTGCGCAGCTCGTGGCTCGCGTTCGCAAGGAAATCCGCGCGCATCCGCTCGGTGCTGATTCTTGCGGTTTGATCATGAAAAACCAGCATTGCGGCGCGATCGACGCCCCACGTCACCGGCGCTACATAGCAGCGCGTGTGGCCATCGACTTGCGACGATTGCTCATACTCAACCGCGCGCGTGGCGCCATCGCGCACCGCGGCTTGCACCGCTTCGAGCACATCTGGGTGGCGCAGGATCGAGGTTAGAAACTGCCCCCGCGCTTCGAACTGCATCTGCCTGCGGGCAGCAGCATTGGAGCTGACGACGCGACTTTGTACGTCCACGAGCAGCGCCGGATCTGGAAGCGCTTCGAGCAATGGCGCGAGTTCACCAAGCCCAACGATTTCGATGTCATCGTCAGCGTGAGGCGCGATCGTGAAGCGGCGCGCTTCTTTAAAGGTCCAATACGCCGCGCCCACGGCCAGCACCATCAGCGCAGCGGCTGCGCCATCGGCGCTAAACGCAAGCAGAACCGCCAGCGCTGCGAGCGAGCCAGTCGCCCATGCCAGCGCCGGAATACGCTCCAACCGCCAGCGCGCTGTCGTGAATCGGTCAACCGCCATGTGTAGGGCGGGCTTAGGCTTTGGCCCGGGCTGCGGCAACCGCGTGTCGGCACAGCGTCGGGTCGAACGTCTTGACGGTATCGGACGACCAAATGCTTGAGCTGGACCTCGGGGACGCATCCAAAACCCGATCCGCTGGCATCCAAAGCATGGAACGGGGAAACCAACCGGCGTGATCTCTAGGTAACATTATCGAAAATCAATATTCTTTTATTGACTTTCGATGGACATTTGTTACGCCGCCGGATGCGAGGGACGATGAAAAACAGGGTGCGTTTGTGGATCGGCTTGGGCCTTATGGCTGCAGCCGGATCGTGCGCGGGACGCAACCTGCCGCCCGAGCCGGATAGCTATGTCGCCGCCGATGCAATTGGCGCTGAGCGCGCCGCAGAACTTGCCGCATCACCCGCCTCAACGTGGCTCGATGACCTCAATGCGCCGGAGATGTCGACGCTGACGCGCGAGGCGCTAGCCGGCAGCCCGGAATTGCAAATCGTTGAGGCACGCTACCGCGCATCACGCTGGCGCGCGCGCGGCGCGTTCGGCGGCAACCTGCTGCCAAGCTTGAGCATCGGCGCCGACGGCACACGCACTGAAACGCCGATCCCCGGCTCGGACGAGCGCATCCGTTCCGAGCTGATGACATCGAGCATTATCGCGAGTTGGGAGATCGATCTGTGGGGTCGTCTCGCAGCCCGCACGCTGGCTTCCGATCTCACAGCCGACGCGGCCGAGGAAGATTTAAACGGCGCGCGCATTTCTGTGTCGGGCCAAGCGGCGCGCTCTTGGGTGTCGCTGATTGAAGCACAGCAGCTGATGGCGCTGGCGGAAGAAGATTTGTCCACGCGCGAACGCGCGCTCGATCTCACGCAGCGCCGTTACGACGCGGGCATCGCCACCTCGCTCGCGCTGCGCACGGCGCGAAGCCAGGTCGCTTCAGCGCGCGCTTTCAAGGCGCAAGCCGAAGACTCACTGCTCATCGCGTCGCGCCGCTTGCAAGAGATCATGGGCCGTTATCCGGATGGCACGCTGCGCGCCGAGGGTGCGTTGCCGGAGTTGGAAGCCATCGCCGCTGCTGGCGCTCCAGCTGATCTGCTGGAGCGTCGGCCCGACGTGCTGGCATCGGAAAACCGCATGCGGGCAGCAGGTTTCCGCATACACGAAGCACGGACAGCGCTGCTGCCACGGCTCACGCTGCGCGGCTCTGCGGGATCATCAGGTGACCGGCTCGACGACATCGACGACAGCGCCAACATGGTCTCTAACCTGATTGCTGGCATCACGATGCCAATCTTCAATGGCGGCGCCCTGCTCGCGGAGTCGCGTGCGAGTGTAAATGATCGCCGTGCCGCCGCTGCCGATTATGTGCGCACGACCATCGCCGCCTGGCGCGAAGTCGAAGCCTCGATCAGCGCCGACCAAAGCTTAGAAGTGCGCGAGCGCGAGTTCGCCATCGCCGCTGACGAAGCGCGCGAAGCGCAGGAACTAGCTGAGCGCGAATATGCTCGCGGCGTCGCGACGTTGTTCGAACTGATCGACGCTTACAGCCGCCGCATCGACGCCGAGCGCGGCCTCATCTCCGCGCGCTCACAGCGCGTCTCTAACCGCATCGCCTATCACGTCGCCTTGGGCGGCGGCGCTCGGACGGGCGGCATCGACGAAGACAGGAACACCGTCCAATGAACAAGATGGACCTCAACATGATGTCGCAAACCGAAGCGGACGAAGAGTCCAAGCCGGTCGGGTTTTTGGGAACGATCAAGCGCATCTTGATCTTCGCACTGCCACTCGTGGTGATCGCAGGCTTCATCGCGCTGTTCGCGCTGGTCGTGGCGACCGGTCCGCGTCCGAAGGAAAAAGAAAGCACCGCGCATCCGCCGTCGGTTCAGTTCGCGGTCGCGCAAGCGCGACCGACGACGATCGGCATCACGGTGCAAGGCGAAGCGCGCCCGCGCAGCGAAGCGACTTTAGCTGCACAAGTGGCGGGCCGGATCGTTTGGGTGAGCCCCAATTATGCTGACGGGGGCTCTTTCCGCGAAGGCGAAGTGCTCGCCCGCGTTGACGCCGCCGATTATCAGCTCGCCGTCGTGCGTGCGCGTGCGCAAGTCGCGCAGGCTGAAGAAGGCTTGGCGCGCGAAGAAGCGGAATCAGAGTTGGCGCGCCAGGATTGGCAGGCTCTGGGACGCGGCGAGCCACCGCCGCTCGCCGTACGCGAACCGCAATTGGCGCAAGCACGTGCTCAGCTGGCCTCGGCGCAAGCAAGTTTGCGCTCGGCTGAACTTGACCTCTCACGTGCTTCGATCCGTGCGCCCTTCACTGGCCGCATCCGCGAGCGCCACGCCAATGTCGGCGATTATGTCGGCCCGTCATCGCCTGTCGTGGTGATGTTTGCGACCGACACAATGGAAATCCGCGTGCCGCTGACCGACAGCGATCTCGCCGCCATGCGCTTACCGGTCGGCTTCACCGCGACTGCCGTCAATGCGGGACCGGTTGCGGAAGTCAGCAGCGTTACGGCTGGTCGCATTCAGACGTGGCAAGGCCGCCTCACCCGCACCGAAGCATCGATCGATGCGCGGACGCGGCTGGTCTATGGCATTGTAGAAGTGCGCGATCCGTTTAGCGCAAGCCAAACCGCGCCGCTCGCGCCGGGCATGTATGTTACAGCGCGCCTGCAAGGCTCGGGCAGCGAAAACTTGGTCGCCGCGCCACGCAACGCACTGAAGCGCAACGAGTTCGTCTATGTCATCACCGCCGACAACACGATCGACGTTCGGCAAGTGCGTCCCGCGCAAACGACGGCCGACGAAGTGCTCTTCCGCGACGGCGTCGCCAACGGCGAGCGTCTGGTCGTCTCGGTGCTGTCGCAGCCGCGTCAAGGCATGGCCGTGACGCCGATCGCAAGCGCTGCGCAGGAAGCTGAGGCAGAAGCGGCCGCGCAAGCTGCAGCGCCTGCAGCACAAGAACCATTGGACATCCGGGAATAGCGCGCAGAGCGCGCTAGGAGCGAAGCTATGAAGGGCTTGGTTGATTGGTGGGGCCGTAACCCCGTCGCCGGCAATCTGCTGATGATCGCCTGCGCGATCGCAGGCATCCTCTCTTTCTTCAACATGGAGAAGGAGTTCTGGCCGCCAGGCCGCGGCAACAGCGTCTATATCCAAGCCGCTTGGCCGGGCGCGAGCCCCGAGGACATGGAGAGCCAGGTCACGGTCCGCATCGAGGAAGCCGTAGCTTCGCTCGACGGCGTGAACTGGGTGCGCTCGCGTTCGGGCGAAGGTTTCGCTTGGGTCAATCTCAGCGTCTCTTCCAGCGTCGACATCGATGCGATGACGGCGGAAGCACGTTCGCTTGTCGATGCGATCTCTGGCTTGCCGCCGGGCATGGAGCCCATCCGCGTGCAGCGGCAAGTCGGCCGAAACTGGTCGATCATTCTGGGACTACATGGCGACGTCGATGAACGCACGTTGCGTGATACGGCGGAGACATTGCGCGATCGCATCGCACTTTTGCCTGGCGCCTCAAACACGATCGTCGTTGGCACGCGTGCGCCGGAAGTGTCGATCGAAGTCTCGGAAACCTCGTTGCAGTCCTACGGGCTGACCTTCGACGACGTCGCCCGCGCTGTGCGCGCAAGCTCACTCAACGCGTCAGCAGGCGCGGTGCGCACGCCGGACGGCAATTTCACACTGAGCGCCCGCAATCTGGCCGACACCCAACTCGACTTCGAAGGCATCGTCGTTCGCCAAACGCCCGAGGGCGGCACGGTCTATCTTTCCGACGTCGCGCGCGTGATCGACGGCTTCCAGGACGTAAACACCTGGTCGCGCATGAACGGCGAGCCGTCCGTGCTGATCTCGGTGCAAACGGCCGACCAGTTCAACATCTGGGACACCGACGCTGCGGTGCGAGAGTTCCTAGAGGAAGCGCGCACCGAGCTGCCCGCGGGCATGCAGATCACGACCGTCTATAACGAAGCCGAAGACTTCAACGCGCTGCTCGACATCCTGCTCTCGAACGCCATTCAGGGCTTCATCCTGATCTTCGTGCTGCTGATGCTGACGCTGCACCCGAAGGTCGCCTTCTGGGCGACGATGGGCGTTGTCGTGGCGTTCACCGGCGCCTTCTTCATTCTGCCGTATGTCGACGTGTCGCTGAACTTCCTCACCGTGTTCGGCTTCCTCTTGGTGCTCGGCATCATGATCGACGACGCCATCATTGTCGGTGAGGCCGTCTATGAACGCGCCGAACGCGGGCAAACCGGCGTCGAAGCCTCGATCCTGGCCACACAATTGGTGCTGAAGCCGGTTATGGCCTCAGTCATCACCACAATGCTCGCGTTCAGCCCGCTGATGCTGATCGAAGGCGACGTGCGCCAGTTTACGCGCGCGATCTCCATCGTCGTCATGTCGACGCTGTTCTTCTCGCTGGTGGAATCGCTCCTGATCCTACCGGCGCACTTGGCGCACGTGCATCCAATCGATCCCAACGGCAAAGGCTTCTGGGGCAGATTGATGCGCCTACAGCTGCGCAGCGCCAGCGTGATCGTTTGGGTCGCGCGCAACCTGCACAAGCCGATGGCGACCGCAGCGGTGAAGCTGCGTTATCTCACGCTCGCGGTATTCATCGGCATCTTCTTGCTCGCGATCGGTCTGGTTGCATCGGGGCGCATCAAGCAAACGTTCATGCCGGAAGTCGAAGGCGACTTCATGCAGGTGTCGATCGAGCTGCCGCAGACGACACCGTTCTCGCGCATGGAGCAAATCGCCGAGCAGCTCGATGCGGCGCGCTTGGCGCTCGAAGCAGAAACCGCTGACGTCGCCTATGCAGACCCAAATACTGGGACGATGTCGCGCGGCGTCATCCGCTCTTGGAACCAGTCGATCGACGAGACCAGCGTGCAAGCCTGGGTCGGCCTCACACCGCCGCAGACACGACAACTTCGCTCAAGCGACGTGACGCTGCGCCTCGAAGAACTGATGGGCGAAGTGCCCGACGCCGATCGCGTTAGCTTCTCGCTGAACGGCGGCAACGAAGGCAACACGATCGATCTCGCCATCATGGGCGAGAACCCGGACGATTTGCGCGCCGCTGTCGACGAAGTGAAAGAACGCCTGCTCCGTTTTGACCAAGTGCTCAGCGTGCGCGACAGCGAAGAAGCGGCGCAAGAAGAGCTCTCCTTCTCGCTGCTGCCGGGCGCCGAGCAACTCGGGCTGACCTTGCAAGATGTCACGCGCCAAGTGCGGCAAGCTTATTACGGCGAAGAAGTGCAACGCCTGCCTCGTGAAGGCGACGAAGTGCGCGTCTATGTCCGCTATCCGCGCGAAGACCGCCGCACACTGGAAAGTCTAGCAGATTTCCGCGTGCGCACTGCCGATGGCGCCGAGGTGCCGCTTGCGGCCGTCGCCACTTGGGAGTTCCGCCCTGGCGTCACCGGCATCGACCGCCGCCAGCGTATGAGCTCGATCATGGTGACGGCCGAACTCACCGAAGGTGATGCGCGCGCCGGCATCATGCGCATCCTCGAGGAAGACTTCTTCCCTGACCTCGAAGCGCGCTACCCATCCGTGACGCGCCGCGCGATCGGCCAAGCCGAGAGCCAAGCGGAGTTCATGAACCAGCTCCAGACGTACGGTCTGATGGCGCTGTTCGGCATGTACTTCTTGCTCGCGGTTGTGTTCCGCTCCTACGCCCAGCCGGCGCTGATCATGACCGTCATCCCATTCGCCTTCGTCGGCGCGGTGGTCGGTCACTTCACGCTCGGCATCAGCTTTGCGCTCTTCTCGTACTTCGGGATGATCGCAGCCATGGGCGTCGTCGTGAACGACAACGTCGTGCTGCTGAACCGCGCCAATCAAATCCGCGGCTATTTCATGCTGCGGCGCCGAGGCTCGGGCGGCGCGTTGCCTGAGGGCGAGCGCCCGATGGAGCACGCCGGCCCGAACGGCGAAGCCTTCGAGGTCATCAGTCTCGACGAAGAACTGGAGATCGAAGAGGACGACCTGCGCGCTGGCATCAGCGCCGGCTTCTCCAAGAGCTCCCCAATGGAGCTGCGCTCCAGTCGGCATATGTTCTGGGAGAAGAGTGATCTGCGCGAGCGCACTGAAGCGCTCGAAGAAGCCGGATTCCAACTTGTCCGCGTCCGCGCCGAGTACGGGATCATTGGCGCCTCGGTCTCGCGGTTCCGTCAGATCTTCCTGACCTCGATCACGGAGTTCACCGCCCTCTTGCCGATGCTCTTGGAAAACGCCGCTATCGTGCAGTTCCTCAAGCCCATGGCTCTGGCGCTGGCGTTCGGCGTGCTTCTCTGCATGCCCGTCACATTGCTCTTGACTCCCGCCCTCTACATGATCGGCGTGGATATCAAGCGAGGCGTTTCCGGGGTGGTGGGCTTCTACGCGCGGCTCTATGGTGGCCGCCGAGACAGGCTCGCGGCCGCCGAATAGGCCCCGCTCAGAACATCAAGAGATACTCGGAGGAACTACATGGTAATGCTTACACGCCGCGCGATGGGCGCGTCGTCGCTGGCCCTATTGGCGGGCTGCGCGACTGGAACCAGCTCATCGAACGGATCGACTGGCGGCGCGCCATCTATCGGCTCGTTCGGCGTCGATCTCGCCGGCCGCGACCTCAGCGTCCGCCCAGGCGATGATTTCTTCCAGTACGCCAACGGCACATGGGCGACGACGACGCAAATCCCGTCTGACCGCACCCGTTGGGGCACGTTCGATATCCTGCGCGAGAAAGCCGACAACGATCAGCGCGTGATCATCGAAGAAGTCGCACTCGCTGGCGGCCGTCCTGGCACGGTCCAGCAAAAGATCGCCGACTATTACAATTCTTATCTCGACCAGGCTGGGATCGACGCGCGCGGTCTGGCGCCCCTGCAGCCCGAACTGGCTCAGATCGCTGCGATCCAAAATCACGAGCAAGCCATTCGCTTGATCGCTTCGCCCGGCATTGCGGTGAACTCACCGATCGCGATCTATGTCGGCCTCGATGAGCGTAACCCGAACCGCTACGTCACCAACATGACGCACGGCGGCCTCGGCCTGCCGGAGCGCGAATATTATCGCCGCACCGACGGCGTCTTCCCGGGCCTGCGCGACCAGTACGTCGCCCACATCGGCCGCACGCTCGAACTCGTTGGCCAGACGGACGGCGCAGCCAAAGCAGCGCGCATCATGGCGTTCGAAACGCAAATCGCCGAACGTCATTGGCTGCGCGCCGATCGCCGCGATCGCTCGCGCACCTACAACCTCAAAACCCGCGCCGAAATTCGCGCTCTTGCGCCGAATTTCCCGTGGGACGCAGCGTTTGACTCGGCTGGCTTGGGTGCAGCTCAAGAAGTGGTCATCAGCGAACTCTCCGCCATGGGCCCGCTCGCAGATCTCTTCATGGTGACGCCAATCGCCACGATCAAAGATTACCTCAGCTATCATTTGGTGCGGAACAATTCGTCGCTGCTGCCGACCAATATCGACACCGAAGTGTTCGATTTCCACGGCCGCACGCTGCAAGGCCAACCGCAACAGCGCGAACGCTGGAAGCGCGCCGTCACAGCCGTCAGCGGCTCACTCGGTGAGGCCGTTGGCCAAATCTATGTGCAGCGTCACTTCCCGCCGGCGGCGAAAGCGCAAATGCTCGAACTGGTCGAAAACATGCGCACGGCTTACGGCCAGCGCATCGATCAGCTGTCGTGGATGTCAGCCGAAACAAAAGTCGCCGCGCGCGAGAAGCTCGCCACCTTCCGTCCGAAGATCGGCTACCCGGATCGCTGGCGCGATTATTCGGGTCTCGAAGTTCGCGCCAACGACGCCTTCGGCAATTCCAAGCGCGCACAAATCTTCGAGTGGAACGAGATGGTCGCCCGCTTGAGCCAACCGACCGACAAGGACGAGTGGTTCATGACGCCGCAAACGGTGAACGCCTATTACAACCCGGTGTTCAACGAGATCGTTTTCCCGGCCGCGATCCTGCAGGCCCCATTCTTCGATCCGAACGCTGACCCAGCCGTGAACTACGGCGGCATCGGCGGCGTCATCGGCCACGAAATGGGCCACGGCTTCGACGACCAAGGCGCCAAGTCAGACGCCCAAGGCGTGCTGCGTGATTGGTGGAGCGCCGAAGACGTAACGCGCTTTGAGGCCGTCACCAGCCGCCTCGCCGATCAGTATTCGCAGTTCGAACCGCTACCAGGTCTACCGCTCAATGGCCGCCTGACGCTCGGCGAGAACATCGGCGATAATGGCGGCCTGCAAGTCGCTTATCACGCCTACACGATCTCGCGCGGCGGCCGCGAAGCCGAAGTGCTTGACGGCGTGACCGGCGATCAGCGCTTCTTCCTCGGCTGGGCGCAAGTCTGGCGTTCGCTGATGCGCGAAGAGGCGATGCGCAACCAAGTCCTGAATGGCCCGCACTCGCCCGGCATCTACCGCGCCAACGGCCCAGTGCGGAACATGGATGCGTGGTACGCCGCGTTCGATGTCACGGCAGAAGACGATCTCTACCTGCCGCCAGAAGAACGCGTCACGATCTGGTAAGCGCGTTAGCGCTGAAATGACGAAGGGGAGCGGTGAGAGCCGCTCCCCTTTTTTATCTTCCCCCGCATGCGGGGGAAGTGGATCGCGCGGAGCGCGAGACGCAGGGGGCAGTGCGTGCGTCGCCCTTCGACAAGCTCAGGGTGACGCAATTCCCTCAGACAGCGTGAGGCACCCACCGGCGTCAGCCTGAGCCCGTCGAAGGCGGCAAGGGTTAGGCCGGATACTTCTTCGCCATCGCCTTCCAGCTTTTCGTCGCCAGCTGCCGCAACACGCCCTCATCAACGTCAGCGAGCTTGTTGATGTAGAGACAACTCCGCCCCGTCTTGTGCTTGCCAAGCTTCTTCATCAGCGGCTCGTTCTCGTAGCCGTCCATCATGTAGAGCACGAGATTGGCTTTACGCGGACTAAACCCAATGCGCGGCCACTTGCCCGTCGGCCCCTGATACTCGCCGTAGCCAATGATCGTCAGCCCCCACAGGGCGGGCTTTTCACCACTGATCTCACGCATCATCTTGTCGACGGTTTTCGCATCCTTGCGGCGCGTTTCATCTTCTACTGCGGCTATGAATTGCGACACGGAAGCTTTGGTCTTCTGCGTTTTCGGTTCTGCCATGGACTGCTCCTCGTTGGACTCTGCGATCACCCTGCTTTGCCGCGTGCAATCCAAGCGCAGACGAACGCCGCAACAGCACCGGCGCCAAGATGAACAGGCTCGACGCCCATGACCAACACGCCGCTCGATATGCTCCCGCCGATAGCGTCGGCCAGCCACACCCCAGCGACGCCGAAGACCGGCGCAAGCCAGAGACGTTGGAACCCCCGTGGCGCAAACGCAAACGAAACACCCGCGATCGCGGCCGGCACGAGTCCAAGCACATAGCCCAGCGCTAGAAACAACGCGGCCGAAGCAATGAAAAGATTAGCCGACGCCGTGGCGCCAGCGACAAACATAGCAATCGCCATGCCCGCGAAGACACAAACCGCGCCAACAAATGGCCCAAGTACGAGAAAGGTAAGGATGGTCGATAGCCTCGAGTTCATGGTCGTTCAATTCTACTCGAGTTGTAAGAAGCTCCAGATGTGCTCGTACATGCCATCACGAACGAGCGTGGCGTGATCCGATCCGCGCATGGTGACGAACATCTTAGGCTCATTTGCCAGTGAATAGAGCCGCTGGCCCTGTGCGTACGGCACGACGCTGTCGAGGTCGCCGTGGACGATCAGCACCGGCATACGTACATCGGCGATCCAATCGCGTGAACGGAAGCTGTCGCGGATGATGAAGCGCGCGAGCGGTGAGAAATGCGATGCTGCCACATCATCGACGCCAGTAAACGGCGCTTCGAGGATGAGCGCGCGCGCAGGCACTTCACGCGCCAGATGCGTGGCGACGCCGGAGCCGAGCGAGAAGCCGTGAATGACGATGTCGCTCGGCGCGTGGCCCTGCGCGATCAGCCAATCGTAGCCGGCGCGCGCATCGAGGTGGAGACCGCGTTCGCTGGGGCGTCCAGTTGAGCCAGAATAGCCGCGATAATACACCGCGAGAAATCCTGCGCCACTCTCCGTGATGCGCCGCCACCGCCCTTCCCAGACTTGCGGACGGCCGCCATTGCCATCGAAGAACAGGAAGATGGGCTGGCCTGCTTGAGGCGCACGATACCAGGCGACGATGGATTCGTTATCGCTAGTGGTGAGACGGATAGCTCGCGTCTCGGGAAAGTTCGGCGCGACCTCTTCGGTGTGCGGATGATAAATGAGCGAATTGGCGTGGCAGGAAAGCAGCGAGAAGGCTGTCGCGACGAGCGCAAGGGCTATGAGAGCGATGCGCTGCCAGGCGTTCACCCTTTGCCTCCGTCTCGAACGTAATGCTGCCCGCTCCACTCAAGGAGCAGACGCGCAATAAACGCCGCAGTGGCGGCCGCAACTGCGCCCGCACTTGTTACAACGAAATTCCCTACACCCGGGACCGGCGGCGCTCTCAGTAGAAATCCGAGGAGCCACCACAACATGCAAGTCACACCGGCACCAACAGCAAGAGCGACTACCGCTCTTTGCCACTTCGCCGGGAGTGCGGCATAGAATAGGCCGGTGAAAAAGGCCGGCAAAAACCCCGCGATGTAGGCGATACCCAACAGAAGCAACAAGGTGTTGCCTGCATGCGCGAAGGGCGCTTGAGCACCCCGCATCAATTCAGACGCCAGCGACAGGCTCCAGAGCCAAAAAGCCCCGACCGGTGGGCCAACGACCATGAACGTAATCCCAGTGATTACACGATCGCGCCGCCTCACACGTCAAAGCCCCTTCACAATCTCGTCCGTCATCTTCTTCGCGTCCCCGAACAGCATCATGGTGTTGTCGCGGAAGAAGAGTTCGTTTTCGACGCCGGCGTAGCCGCTCCCCATGCCGCGTTTGATGAAGAGCACGGTTTTGGCCTTCTCAACGTCCAGGATCGGCATCCCGTAGATCGGGCTTTTCGGATCGGTTTTGGCGCTTGGGTTGGTCACATCGTTCGCGCCGATGACGTAGGCGACGTCGGCTTGTGAGAATTCGTTGTTGATGTCTTCGAGCTCGAAGACTTCGTCGTATGGTACGTTGGCTTCAGCGAGCAGCACGTTCATGTGGCCCGGCATGCGACCGGCGACCGGGTGGATGGCGTATTTCACTTCGACGCCCTCCTTCTTCAGCATGTCTGCCAGTTCGCGCACGCTGTGCTGCGCTTGGGCCACGGCCATGCCGTAGCCGGGCACGATGATCACTTTGCTGGCGTTCTTCATGATGAAGGCCGCATCGTCAGCGCTGCCCTGCTTCACGGGGCGGGTCTCGACGTGACCAGCAGCTGCGCCGCCGTCAGCGGTGCCGAAGCCGCCAAGGATGACGCTGATGAAGCTGCGGTTCATGCCTTTGCACATGATGTAGCTGAGGATCGCGCCCGATGAGCCCACGAGCGCGCCGGTGATGATGAGCGCCACGTTCTCAAGCGTGAAGCCGAGTGCAGCCGCCGCCCAACCCGAATATGAGTTCAGCATCGAGACGACGACAGGCATGTCGGCGCCGCCGATCGGAATGATGAGTAACACGCCAATCAGCAGCGAGAGCCCAGCAATGGCCCAGAAATGCCATTCCGTGCGGCCGCCGTCTTGAATGGTGATCACCACCATCGCGACAATCGCCAGCGCGATGCCGATATTGATCAGATGGCGCGCAGGCAACATGATCGGCGCACCGCTCATGTTGCCGTTGAGCTTGGCGAAAGCGATCACCGAGCCCGTGAAGGTGACCGCGCCAATCGCCGTGCCGAGCGCAAGCTCGATCAGCGAGCTTGTCTTGATGCCGCCATCGGCGGTGGCGATGTGAAAGCTCTCCGGCGCATAGAATGCAGCCGCGGCAACAGCGACAGCTGCAAGACCAACGAGCGAGTGAAACGCCGCGACCAGTTGCGGCATCTCAGTCATCTTGATGGAGCGCGCGATGTAAGCGCCGACACCGCCGCCAATGACAACCGCAGCAGCGATGATGCCAAGCGTCGTGCTGTCGAGTTCAACAAGCAGCAGCGTGGTGATCACGGCGATCGCCATGCCGATCATGCCGTATGTGTTGCCTTGGCGGCTCGTCTCAGGGCTCGACAGCCCGCGCAGCGCCAGGATGAAGAGTACCCCGGAAACGAGATAGAGAAGTGCAGCGATGTCAGCGCTCATGTCAGCCCCTTGGTCCCTGCTGACGCCAGCGCGTCCAGCCGGAGATGAGTGTCGCTGCCGGAGCAGCGAAGAAAATGATGGCGGCCAACCATGAAGGCCAGCCTTCTTGTGTGGCGCCGAGGAACGCCAGCACGTTGCCGATGATGGGTACGAAAGCGAGGATGAAGCCGGCGACCGCGGACGGCCACGCGCCCCACTCGAACTCAGCCTGTATCCACTCGCTCACGAAGTAGATTTGCAGAATGCAAAGCGCGACCCAGATCAGCGCGATGACGCAGCCCACGCCCGCGCAGCCGGTGGCTTGCACCTGGAAGCGGCGGAAATCCTCGCGCGCGCGGGTGCGATCAAATGTTTGCGGCGCGATTGTTGGCCCCGGATCTTCGCCGAGCATAGCGCGCGCACGCTGCGCAGCCTGACGGAGTTCATCATCGTTGACGACGCCGTCTTCGCGTGCGTCGGTGACGTCGGCCTCGAAGGCTTCGACATGTGATTGCAGGCTGGCAATCGCGCCCGGTACACGCCCGTCGGACGCGCGCCAAGCCTCGATGAAGCGGCGCATAAAGGCTTCGGCCGACAAGCGGCCGTCAAGATAAGCTTCAATGAGCGCGCGCCAGTCCGCAGGCGTCACGTCACTTCTTCTCTTTCTTCTTGTACATCGCCAGCATGCGCTGGGTGACAAGGAAGCCGCCAAAGATGTTGACCGCAGCGAGCGCTACGGCGAGGCCGCCCGCGCCCTTTGCGATCCAGCCGCCTTCCGCCATCGAACTTGCTGCAGCCGCGATCAGCGCGCCAACGATGATCACCGACGAGATGGCGTTGGTGACGGCCATCAGCGGCGTGTGCAGCGCTGGCGTCACCGACCAGACGACGTAATAGCCAACGAAAATCGCCAACACGAAGATGGCGAGATAAAATACGAACGGATCAACCGCTTCCATGCTGCCCTCGCGGATACGTTGCGTGGGATAAAGAAGCGGAACGGGCGCCGGGTCAACTGCAAGGCGTTGAAGAGGTGGAATGATTTAGTGCCGCAGCCTACGAGACCGGCCTAACCCGCGTAACGCTCGCGACACGCTTGCGCAGCGGCTTGGCGCTCAGCCGCGGGTTGTTCGCTCCAATAGTCTTTGGCGGCGCTTGCGGCGTAGCGGCCGGTCATGCCCTCCACACCCTCTTCGCGATTGAGCTGGTCGAGGATCCGACCGAGCAGAGCGCTCCACTCACCGCTCGCCCCGCGCGGATAGTTGACGACGTCGAGAGTGCCGACAGCGGCAACGGCACCGGCGCAGAGGCTCAGATCCTGGGCTTGGCTGGCGTCGGGCGATTGTTGAGCAACGGCAGGCGCAGTGATTAGGGCGCACGCAAGTGCGGCAGCGGCGGCGAGTTTACGCATGGGCGATCCTCCGTGATCTCCGTCATTCTGGGGCAATGCGGAGCATTGAGCCCAGAATCCAGGGGCTACGAGCAGTGTGCTTGCCCCTGGGTCCTGGGCTCGCGCTACGCGCGCCCCAGGATGACGCTGTCAGATCGTCTCGTACGTCGCCTCTGCGCGCACAATAAGGCTGCCCAGCGCATCCATCTCGTGGTGTTCCGCTGTGCGCTCACCGCGATGATTACGATAGATCAAGGTATGGCCGCGGGCGCCGACGAACAGCGCTTCCGCCGTGAAGGTCAGGTCCGGAGCGCGTTCGAGGGCGCGCTGGAAGTAAAGCTTCAGCATGTCGCGACCGTGGATCACGCCATCTGGCGCAAAGCCGAGCGCTGCGATGTACGGCGACGAGAATTCGATGTCCTCGTGATAGAGCGCCATGATCTGATCGAGATTGCGCGCGTTCCACGCATCGTAATAGCGCTTGGCGAAATCGATGTCGTTCATGCCGCAGGACTTGCTGTTTTCTGGGGCGCGAAGTGCGGATGCACTATCGCGCCGCCTTTGGAAAGCATTGCGCCTTTGATGATTTCATCGTCCCACGCCGGTGCGAACGCCTTGGTCTCCTTGTCCGCAAGGAGCGGCAGGAGCGCGAGAAAGTTCTTGGCGTAGAGCGATGATGCATCAGACGGCAGGCGCGCTGGCAGATTGGTGAAGCCCATAATCTTCACGCCGCCGATCTCGACGAGTTCGTCCGGCTTCGAGAGCGGGCAGTTGCCGCCCTGAGCGACCGCGAGATCGATGATCACCGAACCCGGACGCATCGATTTAGCTTGCGCTTCGGTGACCAGCACCGGCGCCGGCCGACCCGGGATAAGCGCAGTCGTGATGACGATATCTTGCTTAGCGATGTGGTCGGTCACGAGTGCGGCTTGCTTGGCTTGATACTCAGCGCTCATCGCCTTGGCGTAGCCAGCCGTAGTTTCAGCTTGCTTGAACTCTTCATCCTCGACCGCGACGAACTTGCCGCCGAGCGACGCGACTTGCTCTTTGGTGGCCGGGCGCACGTCAGTTGCACTGACGACGGCGCCCAAGCGGCGCGCGGTGGCGATCGCTTGCAGGCCGGCAACGCCGACGCCCATGATAAACACTTTCGCGGCAGCGATCGTGCCGGCAGCTGTCATCATCATCGGGAACGCGCGGCCATAAAGCTCAGCCGCTTCGATCACGGCGCGATAGCCGGCAAGGTTCGCTTGGCTTGAGAGCGCGTCCATCGACTGCGCGCGTGAGATACGCGGGATGAACTCCATCGCCACCGCATCGATCTTAGCTTTCGCCAGCGCTTCGACGGTGCCGCGATCACCGTAGGGTTCAAGCAGCGAGACAAAGCCTGACCCCGGCTTAATCGCCGCAATTTCGCTATCGGTTGGGCGGCGCACCTTCACGACAAGATCAGCGCTGCCGATCGCGCCATCGGCGGCAATCTCAGCGCCCGCCGTCTTGTACAAGTCGTCAGGATAAAACGCGGCTGCGCCCGCGCCGGTTTGCAGCGTCACACTATGCCCGAGCGCGACGATCTTCTTCACCGTCTCCGGCGTGGCGGCGACGCGGGTCTCGCCCGCAGCAGTTTCCTTGAGGACGGCGATCCGCACGCGCTCAGCCCATCAAGCCGGAAACGGCGGGGATGATCATACCGCCGAGTCCAAGCAGCACGATGAGCACGACTTGCGTCGCCCAATAGCCAGCGCCCAAACGGAACGCGAGGCCAATCGCTACGCCGATCGCCACGAAAGCGGCAAAACCGGCCCACCAACCCGCTCCGATGGCGAACGCCAGCGTGGTCAGCGCAACGATTTGCGCAATCAAGCCGCACGTCCAAACCGTCGCGGACAGGAAACCGCCGAAGGTCTCCTTCTGGTCCTGGATGTCCATGTGCCCACGCGCGTCGCTGTGCGACCCCATAGCCGATCTCCTCAAACTGATTGTTCGGGGTGTAAACCGCGCCGCGCGCGCGAACAAGCCGGGCCAAATGGCGCGGGCGCTCAGCCTGTGCGGAAGGTCGGCCGACTGGTGACCGATACGAAACTCACCTCTTCGCCCTCAAGCCGGGCAGCAGTCAGCGTGCCAGAAGCGTAAGCCCCGGTATCAACACCAACGCGGCGGGCGTCGGCATAGGGTTTGTCGGTCGGCGTGTGGCCGTGGATGACACGGTGCGAGAACTGGCGCTTGCTGGCCAAGAACCGCTCGCGGACCCAGTACAGGTCCTCGTCGCTCTGCTGATCCAGCGGCCGGGAGGCATCGACGCCGGCGTGAACGAAGGCGCACTCGCCGAGTTCAACATAGCGTTTCAGGCCATTCAAGAACGCCACATGCTCAGGCGGCACGGCTTCACGAAGAGCGGCGGCGACAGCCTGCCACTCCTCCGGGGTCGCCGACATCGGCGCAGGCGGTGTGACGCCATAAGCCATCATCGTCTCGGCCCCGCCCTGGAGCACCCAAGCGCGCGCGCTCATGGGATCATCCATGAACCCCTGCATGATCTGTTCGTGGTTGCCGCGCAGATAGTGGCGCTCAAACCCGGCGGGACGATCGGAGAGCAAGAGGTCGATCACTTGGCGGCTGTCTGGACCGCGATCGACGTAGTCGCCGAGGAACACCACGATGGGCGGACCAGCGGGGCGGGTGTCGATGTCGAGCCGCGCTTCGAGCCGCTCCATCATAAGCAAGAGCAGGTCAGCCCGGCCGTGGATATCGCCCACGGCGTACCCCACCCGCCCCTCGGCAAACCTGGCGGGGCGCGGCTGAGGGCGCTCGAACATCCGCAGCACGTTCATGACGCTTTGGGTATGCTGCAAGCCCGTGCTTCGCAACACGGTTCCCCCGCTGACGCTGCCATGCCGCAGTTCACGATTAATCCCACAGAACCGCACATTTTGCCGCGCGCGCACTGATGGCCCCGGCTTTGCTTCCAATTCCCCTTCGCGTAGAAGATCGCGCCAGAGGGACGCCCACGCATGACATCGCCAATTTGGCACACGCGCCGCACGCTGTTGCGCACTTTAGCTTTCGGCGCTGGCGCCAGTGTTTTGGGCGCGTGCGCGACCGCACCAGGCGCCGGTGATGGAACCTGGACGCCGGTGGAATACCGCCTCGGCCCCGCTGACCAAATCCGCATCACGGTATTTAACGAACCTGGCCTAACGGGACCATTCGTCGTCGGCGCACAAGGCACGATTGCCTATCCACTAGTCGGCGACGTCCGCGCGGCGGGCCTCACCGTCCCCGAGTTCGCCGACAGTTTGCGCGAAGCGCTGCAACAATACATTCGCGCCCCTAACGTCAGCGTTGAAGTCACCAATTATCGACCGTTCTTCATTCTCGGTGAAGTCACGCGTCCGGGGTCATACCCGTACGTGGTCGATCTCACGGTGATGAACGCTGTCGCGACAGCTGGCGGATTCACCTATCGCGCGAATCGCGGACGCGTCTTCATTCGCCACGCCAATACCGGCGAAGAACGCCCCTACGATCTGACCGCCACAACGCCGGTCATGCCCGGCGACACGGTCCGCATCGGCGAGCGCATTTTCTGATCCGTTCACCATATCGCGCGCGGCGCGGACCATGCATGGCGCTGCGTCCGGACACGGACATAAGCTGGACCAAACTGGTAAGCTGACGGTCGTGCCCGACTACGGCTTTGGGCGGACCTGGATCCGATGAACGTGATGAACACCGCGGACGAGCAACAATTCAGCGCCCCGCGCGGGTTGGCTGACGTGCTGGGCGTCACCATGGCGATGCGCGTGATCCGACGCCGACTGGTGCTCATTTTGGGCATCGGCGTGACCGCAGCGCTGGCGACGTTCGCGATTCTGATGCTCCAGCCCGCGACCTACACCGCCTCAGCGCTGTTGCTCATTTCTCCGCGCCAGCCAGATGTGATCGCTGGGTCAGTTAATCCGCTTGCGACGGGCGTGGCGCAAACCGCCACACCGGTCGATTCCGAAATCGAAGTCCTGCGCTCACCTGCGCTCATGAACGAGCTCGCAGAAGCGCTCGGCATGCGTAACGCCAACCCGACAAACGCCGCCGAATACGATCTCGCGAGCGTCATCGACATCGATCGCCGCGCAGGCACCAACGTCATCGAAATCCGCGCGCGCTCCGGCACTGCGCAACGCGCTCAGCTCATCGCCAACACTTACGCCGACGTTTACCTCACCAGCCAGCTCAACGCTGAGCTCGGCGGCAGCGTGCAAGAAAGCGCGGTCGCATCGGAACGGTTGGCGCAACTACGCCAAGACGCAGCAGACGCCGAAAGCGCTGTCGAAGCGTTCCGCCTGGAAGCGGGTATTGGCGGTGAAGGCGCCGACCCGAGCGTCGCAGGCGATCTTTCAAGTCAGCTGCAATCAGCTCAGGCCGAGTTGAACGATCGGCAAGCGCGCTATCGGCGCGTACAGGATTTGCGCAGTGGCGGCGCTTCAATTGACAGTATCGCCAATGCGCTAGGCTCATCATCGCTCAACGCACTCATTCAGCGTTCGACCGAACTCAACCGTCGCATCGAAGACTTGAACCAGCGCTACCTTCCCTCGCACCCTGACGTGCAGGCAACAACCGCTGAGCGCGCCGATCTCGATCAGCGCATGCAACGCGACGTGCAGCGCGCAACCGTGGACCTGAACGAACAAGTCAACGCCGCGCGAACGCGCGTGCAATCGCTCCAGCAAGCGGTGCGCGACTCTAGCGGCGCGTTACGCGGCACGACCAGCGCCAGCGAGGGCCTGCGCGACCTCGAACGCCAAGCCGCCGAAAGCCGCCAGCTGTATGAAAGCTTCCTGCAGCGCCAAGAAGCAGCGACGGGTTCGGGCGGCGGCGCCGTCAACGCGCGACTTTTGTCGCACGCGGCTTTGCCGGCAGCGCCCTCATCACCCCAACTCCGCTTGGCGCTGGCGCTTGCTCTGGCGGCAGGCATTTTCCTCGGACTGGGCGCAGCGGCGGTCAGAGAGCTGTTCGACCAATCCGTTAAGAACGCCGACGACCTAGAAGCGCTGACCGGCGCCAAAGCAATCGCATCGATCCCGACAATTTCAAAACGCATGCTGCGTCAGATGCCGCCTGCGGAGCGTCATCCTTCCGGCTATCTGGTCGGGCGACCGATGTCGGCGTTCACCGAAGCATTGCGCGTGCTGCGGACAGTGATCGTCTATTCCAAGCTCGATTTCTCGGTGAAGGTTGTCGCCGTCACGTCGGCGCTGCCGAACGAAGGTAAGACCACGGTTTCGATGTGCCTCGCGCGCGTCGCGGCGATGTCGGGTCAGAAAGTGTGCGTCGTCGATTGCGATCTGCGCATGCAGTCGATCAATGACGTCATCGATATCGAGACCGACGTCGGCATCCTGCAAGTGCTGGCGGGCGAGGCGCCGTGGCGTTCGGCGATCGTCCGCGATCCGAACTCCGACGCGCACGTTCTACCAGTGGCGACGGCAGGCTTTACCCCACGCGATGTGTTTGGCTCCGAGGCCATGGGCACACTGATCAACGATCTGCGCGAAGCGTACGACCTCGTGATCCTCGATTGCGCGCCAATCCTGGCGGTCGCGGAAACGCGCATCCTCGTGGCGCAAGCGGACACGACCGTGTTGGTAGCCCGCTTGGGCAAAACGCCAGTCGGCGCGATGCGCGCTGCGGTTCATCAAACCCAGTCAGCAGGCGGCAAAGTGCTTGGGATCGCGCTGAATTGCGTGCTGCCGAATTGGCAGACGTTCTCGGACTCGCTCTATTTCGACCAGAGCAAGTCGTACTATAGCGTCTCTTAAGACGAACTGCGCTGGCGGACCACGACCGCGCGCTGAACCTCGCCCTTGGACTTCACGGCGACAGGCGGACGCCACAACTCGCCCCGATCGCGCAGCGAACGGACCGCGTCCCAGAAGATCAAGGCGTCAGTCAGGAACGACCACGACATCGCGTACGCTTTGTATTGCGCCGTTGTATCTTCGTGACCGTCGAGAATTGTGCTCACGCCAACGATGCCTGGACGGGCGCTGAGGTAATGGCGCTTGGCCGACTTCAACGGCTCCAGCTCGTCGCGTGAGAGTGGTGTTGGGCCGACGATCGCCATCTCACCGCGCAACACGTTCAGCATTTGCGGCAAGCGCTCGAGCGCGCGCACCCATTTGGCACGGCGATCTTCAGCCTGAGTTTCGATCACGCGCCAGGCGCGGGCGCGCTCGGTTTCATCGCCACCCGTGACAATCTCTTCGATCTTCTGCGTCGGCGGTTCGATGCGCAGCGAAAAGCGTTGGAAGGGATGGCCGCCGTAACCAATGCGTTCGTCCACCACGAACACTGGCGCATTGTGACGGAGCTTGGAGATCAAAGCTGTGACGCCCATCAGCGGCGCCCAGAGCGGTGTCGTCAAAATGACGAGCGCGACATCCGCAACGCGTTTTGCGGCGCCGCCTAAGACTGCGTCGTAAGAAACCACCGGCGCACTGGCGAGATCGCGCCGCAGCGCGGCCTCGAATGCGTTTCGTGCTTCTGCACTGTTCTGACCGGGCTGATCGGATGGCCCGCGTGGCATTTGAATGAGCATTGAAAGACCTTAGCGCCCTCTTCGCCCAGAATTAGAAGTCCCGCCAGAAAGAGCAACACGTGGCTGGAGTTTCTTAAGGTTATTTTGAGATTCGCCCTATTGGCCAGAGGTCGCGCTCAGGGCGGGAAATGCCGCCTCAAAACACGCCAAGTCTGTGGATAACACCCTCGCCTACCGACTAGCCGACAGCCGGTGCGGATAGAGATTGCACGGCTGGCGCTGTCAGCGCAGAGAAGAATCGGGCGGATTCAAAAAGAGGGCAGTTTGACGTCACCACTCACAGGCGACCGGAGCCGTTTTGAGCCCGGCACGCTTGGCGCTGCAACTTTGCGTTCACGGCGGCCCGCCTCGCGGTCGCTGACGCTTGGGCGCGCGCAGCGTGCGGTCGGCCGCCAGGCTTGGCTGTTTGCCGCTATTGCTGTGGTCGTGACCGGGGCGGGCGTCGCCTACGATCTGGCCGGCGGCGTGCGCGTTCTCACGGCGGCGCTGTTTTGGGCGCCGATCGGCCTGGGCGTGGGGTTACTCGCAGCGCTGGTGCGTGAACTCAACCGCAACACCGTCACCGTCCTCTCCAATCTCGGCAAACATCGCGGTTACACCGTGCTCGGCGCCGCGCCGCAGCTCACCGAGAGCGCGCTGCGTGAGCTGGCCCCAGACAAGCGCTCACCGTTCGGCTGCGTCGCCTTTCAGCCTGCATCGCCGTTCGCGACAGCGTTTCGCGACCTTCAGGGCGTGCTGCGCGAGGATAGCCTCGTCGCCTTCATCGCGCCTTCGCCGGGCGAAGGCGCGACCACAAGCGCGCTCTGCACGGCTGTCGCTGCGGCACAGCAGGGCCGGACCGTGATCGTCGTCGATTGCGACACCCGCCGCCGTTCGCTCACCAAAGAACTCGGCTCCAACCCACAAGCCGGCATTCTGGAATGCTGCGAGGAGCCGGCGAACTGGCGGACATTCATCGAAGAAGAGCCGGAGACCGGCCTTCACCTCATGCCCGCTGCGCGGATGACCAATCCGTGGCGGACCCTCGTGGCCGCACAAGGCCTACCAGTGCTGATCGGCCTGCTGCGTGAGGCTTATGACCTGGTCATTCTCGACTGCCCGCCAGCACTGCGCAGTGGCGAAGGCGCGATCCTCGCAAGCCATGCCGATAAGGCGGTCGCGATCGCCGCATGGGATCAAACGCCGATCGCGGCCATCCGCCAAACAGTGAAAACCCTACAAAACCGCGCTGGCGTGCGAACGGCGGTGTACGTCAATCGCGTGTTGCCGGGCTTCCGCTTCGGACGTTTACGGCCGGACTGACGTTCCCCTTCGCCGCCAACATGCCGTCAGGAGCAAGTGCGCCGCCGATGGCGATCGCAAGCTGCGGAAAGACTGGCGCAAGATTGCCTTGAAACTCTGGCGCGTGCGCCCAGTCCGGCGTCGCCGGACGCGGCACAACGCGCGGCCGCGAACCGCGCGTATTTTTGCTGGCGATCAAAGCTTGAATAAACGGCGCACCCGCCCCGCCGCCAACCGCCACCGCCTCAACACTGGTGCGGCCACGCGCTGCTGCATCATCGCGCACGACGGCAACGCAATGTTCGTAAGCTTGCTTCAGCTCTTTCGCGAACGCTTGGAAATCCTTGTCGCGCTCAATGTCGCGCGCGCCGAGCGTGAACATCTTGTCGCGGAAGCGCACGCTGGCTTGGCCGTCAGCGAACAAGCTTTCCTTGGTGTCGCGCATGCCGCGCATCAGCTCGGCCCACAGCGCAGTCTTTTGTTCAGTCGTCTTTGCCCATTTCGCCGCATCGAGCGCGCGATTGGCGATGACGCGATCAACGAAATCGCCTGCCTGCTTCAACGTCGAGCGCGCTTCCGGGAGTTCAAACATACGGTTGCCGATGCGCGCGAGTGCCGCGATGTCGGTCGTACCTGCACCCATATCGACGACGAGCAAATGTGAAGCGTTGTCGTCCAAACCGATCGAGGTGTAGGCGGCGGCAGCGGTGGCTTCGTAAATCAGGCCCATGTCCAAAGGCTGTCCACGCTCGATGGCGCCGGGCAATTCCTTGGTCACAACGTTCAAGTCGAGACCAGCGTCCGACAGAAGCGCGTCACCAACGCGCACGCGAAACGCCTCCGCCTCGCCGAAAAGGCGCACCACCGTGCCATGCAAGCCGGCGCTGTCGCCGCCGCGCCAGGCTGGCGCCGCATAGCGGCGCGAGATGCGTCCGGTGATCGCGCTATCAAGACTGCGCGCCTTCTCAACCGCCGCGAGCAGGTATGCCAGATAAAGCACGATCAGATCGCGCATCTGAAAGATGCGATGTGGATCGACGCTGAGCGGCGCGTTGGTATTGAGCGCCCGGTCGAGGTCAGAGACCGAGAGCAACGTCTTGAAGGACTTCAGCGCAGCGCGCTTGCCGCCCAGCGCATCGGCGCGGGCAATGGCCGAGCGGCCGAAGAGCACGCGATCTTGGTCCACAAACACGGCGCTATCGAGCAAAAACGCATTGCCGCGATTATCGTGTTGGCCAAGCCTCAAGGGGCGCACGCGCGCTGGATCGAAATGCGACCAAGCGCCGGTCGGCGCAGCGGCGGCCTTGGAAAAGGCGGTGCCGAAATCGATACAGAGCGTCCAATCGCTCATCGCCCGCTCTTTCGCGCCTTACGCACCATCGGGACGGCTCTTGGACGCAGCAAAACCTCTGCACCACGCGTCACCCCACGCGCCGCAATACGCACGCTCCTTGGCATTTTCGCGACAGTGCTGGCCAGTTCGTGACGGGCGGCGGCGTACTTTTCAGTCTCTCCCACCTCGCCCACCCGGCTCATCCCTCGTTTGCGCGCCGCCCGCGACAGCCCCTGCGCCAGCAAAGCCAAAGCAGCATCACGCTGCTTTTTACTCTCAGCGCCCTGCAGCGCGTCACACTCCACCAACGCCTCGGCAAGCGCTAGGTCCGCCTCCGCCCAAGCCGCCTGCGCCAAGGCGTCAGAAAGCGAAGGCGCCGTGCTTTTACGCACGGCGCTCCGTTTTTTGGGCTGCTTCGGCGCCGGCTTGGCGCTTCGAGCCTTTGTGGCTTTCTTCTTCGCGGGCATATTCAAACCAAGGGCTTAGCAGACCCCGCCCGCAGCCTCATCAGAGGCGGAGGCTGAGACCAACCGTGATGGCTTCCTCTTCGAAAGTGCGGATTGCCAGCGGCACGCCACCTTCGTCGCTGTCCACATCATTGACCGTGTAGCGTGCGCGGATCGCGACGCGGCGGTTGAGGATGTAGTCGGCGCCGACGTCATAGCGCATGTACTCGTCGTTGCGATCGCTCAAGCCTTCGTAGTCACGCTCGCCGGCGCGTGCGCCTGCGGTCAGGATGATGTTGCGACGGAGTTCATGATCGACGCGCGCGCCATACTCGAAGTTCACATAAGGCACGCCCGAGTTCAGTCCGATTTCGTTATCCGCAGTGCGCGAGGCGTCTACAGTGATGGTTGTCAGCGGCGTGATGAACCATTCAACACGGCCGGCGACGGCAAGACCGTCAAGCGTGCCAAAGCTAGGATCTTCGTACTCGCGCTCGAATTGACCAACAGAGACTTCGCCGCGCATCAGATCCGTGTTGAGTGAGGCGCCAACCAACAGCGAGCGACCCTCTGAATTGGAACCTGGGCTCAAATCGTAGTCGCGCTCATCCATGCTGGCTTGAGCAAAGAGTCCAAGGCGCGGTGACAAGTCGTAGTTCACCCGCCCACGCAGGCCCGTTTGATCATAGTCGCGAACCGCCGCGACGCCGTCATACTCACGATTGGTCGTGAACGCATCGACGCGAACGCCCAGGCGCGCGAACCGTTGCGAGATGCCAATTTGCGCCTGCGCCGTATCGTACTCGACCGGCTCAGGAAGAAGCAGAGCGTCGGAGTCGGTGCGTGGGATGTAATCATGTGCGATGCCGACAGAGGCGTGCACAGCTGTGTCTGCGCTCACGTCATAACGGCCGGTTGCACGCAAGAAGTAGGTATCGCTGTCTTCGCTCGAAAAATCTTCATGGCTTCGAAAGGCGGCGCCGCCTTCGAGTGCGAGTTGATTGCGCGACCAGTTCGACGCGAGGCGCGCACGTGGCGCCACCGTGTAGATCATGTCGTCTTGCTCAAGGCCGCTCGGCGCCGCGAACAGGTTGTCGGTGCTCGTGACGTTGAGATCGACGCTGGCGTTCAGCGTAAAGCCGCCGAGACGCATGCCCAGTGGATCGTACTCAGGACGCGGGCGTTCGGTCACCGACGTGACCTCCTGGCGACCTTCGACGTCCTGCGCCAGCGCGTGCACCGGCAAGAAAGCAATAAGAGACGCTGCGAACAGCGATGCAAATGGATTAAGCCGCACGTTTATGTCCCCGCCAAACGGCCCCCGTTCTGGGAGCACCTGGGTATCTAGCAGCAAAATCCCGCGTTCGTGCCCCGAAACGCAACAGGTTGCGCGTTCTGCGGGAAATGCCTGTGCGGTATTTCGGTCTGCGCGGTGTGAAGATGACATCGATGGGCTCCAAAGCGATTGGAGCGACCTTCGCAAAGCATGGTTAACCGATTTGAAACCGGGACGTGTGGCCGCTGATTTCGCGAGTATTTCGAACTTCGCGATCAGCCTGAGGGCGTATTGTACGTCCGATAGACCGGCTCAGACGGCCGCCCCACCAAGAAGCGCTCCACGCCGCCATCCAGCGCTTGCTTGTAAACCGCCATCGCGCCGCTGACCGCTTCAATTGTCTGATCAATGTCTGCGTCGGAATGCGCGTAGCACACGACGAGCGACGGCATGATCACACCGCGTTTGATCGTCTCTTGTAAGAACAGAGTACGGAACGCCTGGCTTGGCTGACCGTCACCATCAAGCGTACCAAACAGCAAATTGCATGATCGGCCCATGGTCGTGATGTGGCTTTGAACCCCATGCAGCGCCGCCACCTCCGCAACGCCCCTGCGCAAGCGATCCCCGGCCGCCTGCAAACGCTCAATCACCGGCTCGCGCTGATAGACTTGCATCGTAGCGATCGCCGCCGCGAGTCCATGCGTTTCTCCGCCGTGCGTCGTCGACATGAGAAAGACGCGCTTGTGATCGGTTTGGGTCAGATCGCCGAGGCGCATGTATTCGCGTTTACCTGCGAGCGCAGAGACGGAGAACCCGTTCGCCATCGCCTTGCCCCAGGTCGAAAGATCGGGATCGATGCCATAGACGTGCTGAGCGCCCTGCTCATGCCAGCGAAAGCCGGTGATCATCTCATCAAGGATAAAGAGCGCACCGTCGGCGCGGGCGAGACGCTGCAACTCGTGCAGAAAGTTGTCCTTCGGCGGGTCGATGCGCTCGGCTTCGAGGATAAAGCCTGCGATGCGGCCCGGATACTGCGCGATCAACGCCTTGACGTTTTCGATGTCGTTGTAGCGAAACTTCACCGTAAGGTCGCGTACCGGATCCGGAATGCCGCCATGCATCGGGGTTGAGCCAATGAACCAGTCATCAACCGAAAAGAACGGATGGTCCGCACAAATGGCGATGAGGTCACGACCGGTGTAGGCGCGCGCGAGCTTGACCGCGCCTGAAGTCGCATCCGATCCGTCTTTGGAGAACTTCACCATCTCGGCATTTTTGACCACCGAGAGAAACGTCTCAGCGGCCTCAACTTCAATCGCGCCAGGCCGCGTAAAGCTCACGCCTTTGTCGAGTTCGCGCTTTACCTCGTCCACCACAGCCGGAAACGCGTGTCCGAGGGCGACCGCGCGATTGCCGTTGCCGTATTCGATGTATTCGTTGCCATCCGCATCCCAAACGCGACAGCCAAGCCCACGCACAACGTGGCTGGGCGAGCGAACCGGATATTGATCGTCGCCCTTGGCATAGGTGTGACTGCCGCCGGGGACCAGCGCATGCGCCCTTTTGCGCAGGCGCTCGGATTCATCGAACTTATCGATCATTTCAGCAGCACCTTGCGCGCATAGAACGCCTCGGCGTAGCGCGCGCGGCATTCGACGCCACGGAGGCGCGCTAGACCGCGAAACGTCTCGTCATCGAACCAGGCTTTCGAGCGCTGACTGCCGAAGTGCTTCATCAGTAGCTCGATCTTGCGGGCGAGCGTTTCCTCGCTGAGTTCAACGTAAGTGTTCGGCTGACCGAGATCGCCATCCCACTTCGGAATCTCATATTCAAGAATAAGGTGATCGCGGAAGGTATTCCAAGTCAGCTCGTTGATAAGACGATGATCTTGGTGCGCATCGTTGCGCTGGTGCGTGAGGACAACGTCGGGCTTCAAGCTTTTGAGGCTCTCAACCCAATCCTTCACCGCACTCCGCTCGGCCGGCATGTAGCCATCGCGAAAATCAGCGAGATGCATGCTGACGCGAGCAGCGCCGCTCAGAAAATCGCCCGCGCTCGCGCGCGCTTCGTCGGCGCGTCCGCCGGGCGCACTCGCAACGCACCAATCGATCTCAACCTTCGCGCCGGATTCAATCCACGTCAGGATCGTTCCACCCGCACCAATTTCAATATCGTCAGAGTGCGCGCCGATGGCGAGCACGGAGAGCGTCTTGCCCGGCTGCGCAAGGGCGAGCGGAAGCATCAAGCCGGCTTCTTGTTGCAATCGCCAGTGAGACGCCAAGGCATCTCGCCCCGCTCGATCATGTCTTCGAGCACCTGGCGATCGCGCAGCGTATCCATCGAGCGCCAGAAGCCCTCGTGCTTATAGGCCATCAGCTTGTTCTCTTTGATGAGCCGCGAGAAAGGCGCTTCGACCAGTTCTTCGCCGTCATTCATGTAATCGAAGATCGCAGGCTTCAGCAGGAAGAAGCCGCCATTGATCCAGATGGTCGAATTGTCTGACGTCATGAACTCGCGCACGCGGCCGTCATCGGCGATATCGGCGATGTGATAGGTCACCGGCGGGTGAACTGCGAGGAAGCACGCGATCTTGTCGCTGGCTTTAAACTTCGCGATCATGTCGTTGAGATCGACGTTGGAGAGACCGTCGCTGTAGTTTGCGAGGAACATCTCTTCGTTCTTGACGTGCTCTCGCACATGCCAGAGTCGGCTGCCGATATTGCGCCAGACGCCGGTGTCGATCATCGCGACGCGCCAATCTTCTTCGCGCGGCCCCAGCATCTCCACCTTCGGCCCTTCGACGATCACATCGGCGTAAGATTGCTGCTTGTTGTTCAAGAAGAAATCTTTGACCGTGCTGGCCTTATAGCCCAGGCAAAGCACAAAATCTTTGTGCCCATATTGGCTATAATAATTCATCACATGCCACAGAATCGGCTGCTGACCGATCGGGATCATCGGCTTCGGCACCGCTTCCGAATATTCACGGATACGCGTGCCCAAGCCGCCGCAGAAGAGAACAACCTTCATTGCGCATGCTCCGGATCGATGATTGTCGCTTCCGGAATTGGCACGACAAACTTGCCGCCCCACTCTCCGATGTGACGCATCTGCGCTACGATTTCCTTGCGCAGATTCCACGGCAGGATGAGCACATAGTCCGGACGCGCCGCATCGAGCGCTTCGACCGGCAGAACCGGAATGTGCGTGCCCGGCGTGAAGCGGCCGTGCTTGTGCGGATTGCGGTCGACGGTGAAGTCGATGAAGTCGGTGCCAATGCCGCAATAATTGAGCAACGTGTTGCCCTTGCCCGGCGCGCCGTAGCCGACAACGCGCTTGCCGGCGTTCTTGGCTTCGATGAGGAACGTAAGAAGCTTGCGCTTTGTGGCTTTCACTTGCTCGTCATAGGCTGCGTAGAGTTCGAGCGATTTGTAACCCAAGCGCTCTTCGCGCGCGATCAGATCGCGGACAGCCTGTGTGACCTGCTCATCGCCCTCGTGCGCGAGGTAAACGCGCAGTGAGCCGCCGTGCGTCGGGATTTCTTCGACGTCGAAGAAGATGAGACCGTGCTTCTTGGCGATGGCTTCGATGGCGATGGCCGAGAAGTAGCAGAAGTGCTCGTGATAGATGGTGTCGAACTGGTTCTGTTCGATCAGGTTCTGCAGGTGCGGGAATTCGAAAGTGATCACACCGCCCTGCTTAAGCAGTGTCTTCGCGCCGCCAACGAAATCGTTGAGGTCCGGCACGTGCGCCAGCACGTTGTTGCCAAGAATGAGATCAGCCTTGCCCTTCTCAGCCTCGAGCTTCTCCGCGAGCGCCACGCCGAAGAAATCGACCGTGACTGGGATGCCCTTGCTCTTGGCGACTTCCGCCGTGTTGGCCGTCGGCTCGACGCCCATAATGTTGGTGACGCCCAGCGGCGCGAAGTGCTGGAGCAGATAGCCGTCATTGCACGCGATCTCGACGACAAAGCTCTTGTCGTTCAGGCCGCGGCGCTTGGTGATCATCTCGCAATAGCGGCGCGCATGCTCGACCCATGAGGTCGAGTAGGACGAGAAGTACGGATAGTGCTCGGTGAAGATGCCGTCTGCGGCGACGTATTCTTTCAGCTGCACCAGCCAGCACGCATCGCAGACCAACACGTGGAGCGGAAAGAACGGCTCCATCATGTCGATCTGGGCGGCGTCGAGGAATGTTTCGCAGAGCGGCGATTTACCGAGATCGACAAGGCTATGCTTCAGCCCTGCCCCGCACAAACGGCAGGCGCCCGACGCCTTATGCGCGGCGCTGAACTCGGTGGCGGATTGGGCATTCATTCTCGTGGGCGCCTTTCGGAGCGTTTTTAAGCAAGGTTCAAGCCGAGCAGCTTCTGGTTAATCGGCCTTCGCCAAGCGATCGCCGAAGTAAAGCACCTTGTCGCCCTCGGCGCTCCCGTCATCGTAAACAGCGATCAACTCTTCCGGCAGTTTGGCGAGATCGGTGGCGCGGAGATAATCGCGCATCGTGGTGCCGGTCGATTTGCTGTCGATGTTCGGAGCACCAATTTTTCCGGCGACATCATCAACATGCACGGTACGGAAATCGATCGAGTAGCGCGCAAGGTCCGTGGTGTTGGCGACCGTCTCGTGCAGCTGCGCGCCGGAGAACAAGATAATGCCGCCGGGCGGCGGGACGTAGCGCAGGTTAACGCCTTCGACCGGCTCTTGCGGCTTCGGCTGCTCGCGCGTGTCGGTCTTCACATGCTGCGCAGCGCTGGCGCGGTTCTTCGTATTCCACTCGTAGTAATTATAGATCTGGGAATTGTTGGCGACCGGATCGGTGAAATTGCGCGGGTAAAAGCCCATGCCGTTATTCGGATCGACCGGATAAATCGGCAGCCACCAATTCAGCTGGCACATCGGGGCCGAATACCAAGTGTCGCGGTGCGGGTGGAACGCGTAGGCGATGCCCGACGAGAGGAAGTGCGACGGATAAGCCGAGCGCATGCGCGGCACGTCGAAATAGAGCTTCTCCAGATCGATGCCGCGCTCGGCCATAATCTGCGGCAGCAAGCGTTTGCACTCAGGATGGTGAATGAAGGCGGGCTTCAGCACCGAAAGAATGGCCGAGACCTCTTCGGCCGGCTTGTGATGGTGAATGGTGCGCGGATCGAAGTCGCCGAATGCGTCCTCAAGCATCTGGCGGCCGAGTGCTACCAGTTCGCGCGTCGTATCCGTGGGCGTGAACAGGAAAATGTCGCCGGCATAGAGGCGCGCGCGACGCTCGGCGTCCGGCATGTCGGAATCGATGAATACGTTGGTCATTGGGGAGCGGCCCGCCTCACCTTCCAGCACCGGCGTTTTAATGCGAGAAGTCGGCTCCTACAAAGCAAATCCCGCGCTACGGGCGTGAGGCTTGCAGGGCTTCGCCGGGCTGACATGCTATTTACCAAGACCGATCTCAACGGCGCCTGGCTCGTCGAGCCTGAACCCAACCGCGACAACCGCGGCTGGTTTGCACGCACGTTCTGTGAGCGCGAGTTCGGCGCACAGGGTTTGGAGACGCGCTTCCCACAGCACTCCACCTCGCAGAACGTCGAACGCGGCACGCTGCGCGGCATGCACTACCAACGCGCGCCGCATGGCGAGGTGAAACTGGTGCGTTGCCTAAAAGGCGCGATCTGGGATGTTATCATCGATCTCAACCCGGACTCGCCGACGTATCGGCGCTGGCAGGGCTTCGAGCTCTCGGCCGAAAACATGCGCCAGCTCTACATCCCCAAAGGCTTTGCCCACGGCTTCCAGACGCTGAGCGACGATTGCCAGATCGGCTACCTGATCTCGGAATTCTACGCTCCAGATGCGGCGACAGGCGTGCGTTGGGACGATCCGGCGTTTGGGATCGAATGGCCGCTACCGGTTACGGTGATGAGCGATAAGGATCGGGGTTGGGCGGATTTTTCGGGCTAATCCGTAATCCTGGCGCTGTGGGCCTCGCGGTTCATGAGCGCCTCTTCTCAAAATGCTCATAGGTAAGCGTACGCACGCCCACACTGTCGTACGGAATTCCGTCGGTCATGCTGTAGGGCACGAGGCCAACTCCCAATGGCCCCTCACCCTCGCCCCTTCTCAAGCGCGCAAGCCAAGGCAGAATCGATCGAATCTGACGCCGCGGCCGCTCATCGGTCAGTTGTACCGAGCAGCGTTCAAGTACGAAGCCAGGGCCAAAGGCTGGCGCCATGTCGTGTGGGTCAACGAACTCGACCGTCGCTGGATCATTCAGGTCACGGAAGCGCACAAGCGGCGGGTACGCATCCGCTTCTAAGTCCACTTCTTCGCGCACGGTGCGCACGCGCTCGAATAAGGCGGCGAACGCCCCCTCGTAGTCCTCTCGCCAAGCCGCGTATTCCGCCGGGAATCTCCGCCCCAGGGCGTGGATGGGCAGATATCCGAGGTAGTAGGTTCCACCGAGCTCGTGCGGGTAATTCCAACCATCGTGCCCGAGAAGCCCAAACAGATAGCCTCGCTCACCTAGACTCACTGCTGGCGCTTCAGCGCGAACGGCACCGTTCCAGCATCGGGCGTAGCATATGGCATTGGGCCGAACCGTTTTCGCGACAGCGATGACGCTTGAGCCTTCGTGCAATTGATCGCCAACGCGGACAACGATCTTGAGTCGATAGTTGTAGGAAAACGTGCGGTCGCCGCAGGCGCTCAGGAGAGGCGCGGCCAATCCTACCGCGAGGAGCGTGCGGCGTTTCATGAGAATGCCCTCCATAACGCATACAACGAACGGTGAAGGTGGGCGCGCGCCTCACCGTCCATCGCCCTGCGCATACGATCATCGAAACAGTCAGGGTGACACACACTCTTTTCTCTCGAAAAAGCGATCTATCCAACAGCAAAACACCCGCCCGCCCTTGTTTTCAACATCTCGAAAAATCTATCCCACACCCCCACAAGCAGCCATATCACCCTCCCGTCCGCATCATCGAAGGGGCTTTGGATCCAACCTGAAGCGAAGCGCACCGTGATGAGTGAGGTTAGGCGGCGGGGATTGAAACCGTCGCGGTCCGGGGATCGGAGTTGGTCCGACCCGCTCACCGTTGGCGCACAGGGCCCGGGGTGAATAGCCCCTCATCTCTTGCGCGAGCGTCAGCATCGCGGGGACGCTGAGCGAAACGCGCAGTCTCTCTCATAAAATCTTGGCGCCTTAGCGCGTCAGCTCAGCGTCTCGCCCTTCGGCTCTCAAGGAGCGCGAGGATGCAGACGTGTGTAAAGCGCCAATGCCTACAGGTTGGAGCGCGGGGCTCCGCCCCGCATTCTTCGGCCGGGTCACGCAGTAAGAAAAGATGCGGGGCGGAGCCCCGCGCTCCAACCTACGAAGGCCAATGCCTGGGATGACAGAACCATTAAAGCGCCTTGAGCAGCCCGCTCTCTTCCAGCAAAGCCGCCGTCGCCTCAATCACGCCCAGCTCCGCCCCCGCCCGCTCCGCGATATCCTCCAGCGAGTGATCGCCGTCCGACAAGTTCAAAACCCAGAGCATCGCCATGCTCTTCGCATAGCTATCCTTATCGCCGCCGATCGCGGCATAGAGCCCGCGGCGGCCGAGCTGTGGTTCGCCGTGGGGGGCGGTGTTCAAGTAGCGGCGTTCGTTTTCGAGTGCGTTGATGGCGCTGACGATGGCGCGGTAGCTACCCGCGAGCGCGTCCGGCGTGATGAAATCCAGGTTGTCACCGCTCGTGTGATATTCGGGGAACGTCGCGAACTGGGTGCGCTGGAAAAGGCCGACATCCAGATCGAAGCCCGGCGACGCGTATTGGCGCTCGTCATAGCCGTATGGGAAAAAGTCGATGACTTTGGCGCCTGGCAGCACGCGCGTCATGACGCGATCGATGCGGGCGTTGCCGCGCCGCGTGCGCTTGTAGGTAAAGCCGCCGCGATCGCCGACGCAGGACATGACCAAGCCATGCTTGATGCGCTTGGCCGCCTCGCCATTGCGCGCGAGCCAAGTGATCGCGCCGATCGTGCCGGGGGCAAAGAGGAAGCGATACGTGTAACGCGTTTTCACCTTCGCCATCGCGCCGGCGAGCAGCGCCAGCAGCGCCATGCCGGAGCAATTATCGTTGGCGAGCGAGGGATGGCAGGTGTGGACGGAGAAGAGCACTTCTTCATCGCTCGCGCCGCGATGAACGATTTCGCCATAGGTGAGCGAACCTTGTTTCAGCTCTGAATCGACGCAGACCTCGTAATTGCCATCCGGCAACGCATCGAGCGCGTTCTGACTCATGCAGAAACCCCAGCGTTCGTTGTAGTACGAGGTGCGGTACGGGATGAGATCGGGCTGCTCGGGCAGCGTGAAGATGTTTTTCTTCAGCTCAGAGAGCGGCAGCGTCGCGCGGATCGGCGTCGAATAATTGAGCACATGCAAATTGTGCTTTTGGAAATCGACGACGCGCTCGCCGGCCGTATTCTTGATCCACGCATCGCGGATGACCCATTCCTTGGGCACGGTCCAATCGAGCACCAGTGTGCCGGTGGCGACTTCGTGCTGCACGATCGGCGCGTGTTTCGACAAAGCGCGCAACGTGTCGCGCACGCCCTCGCCCGTGATCGAACGGCAAATCGGATAGATTTCCGACGCCAGCGCGTAGATCGCGTCGCCGATGCCGGGGCTATCGAGCGCGGCTTTGAGGCTCGCGCCCGTCAGACTTTGCGTAGCGCTATCGGCGCTCAAGCCGCCTCACGCGACGTGGCGCGCAGTTCGTTGTCGAGCGCTTGGTCAGCCAGGAGCTTACGAATATGAGCGATGCGATTGTAGCGCACGCCTTCGAACTCCTCGAGCGTGATGCCCGACTTCTTGTAAGCCGCGTAAAGTTGCTCGGCGCCCCTGCGCGCATCCCATTGCGGCTTGAACGCCGGGAGCTTGGTGGCAATTTTATCGAAGCTCACCTTGTACGAACGCGTATCCGGACCAGCATCGGACGCCAGCTCGATCTTGGTATTCGGCACCACTTCGCCAACGATCTCGGCGATGTCGCGGATGCGATAATTGTGCGCGGTTTGGCCGACATTGAAGGCTTCGTTGTGAATCACGTCGCGCGGCGCTTCCATCGCGGCGATGAAGGCGCGCGAAATGTCTTCGATGTGAACGATGGGCCGAAGCGGCGTGCCGTCGGACTTCAGCAGGATGACGCCCTTAGTCATGCCCCAAGCGACGAGATTGTTGAGCACGATGTCGAAGCGCAAACGCGGGCTGACGCCGTAGGCCGTGGCTGGGCGCAGGAAGGTCGGCGAGAAGCTGTCGTCGGCGAGCTTGCTGACATCGCGCTCGACCCAAACTTTCGACTGGCCGTAGGCGGTGACGGGGTTCAGTTCGCCCGTCTCATCGATCATGTTGTCGCCGGACTTGCCGTAGTTCGAGCATGACGAGGCAAAGAGGAAGCGCTCAACGCCCGCCTGCTTGGCGAGCTCGGCGAGCTTCACGCTGGCGCGGTGGTTGATGGCGTAGGTCAGATCAGGGTTGAGATCGCTTAGCGGATCGTTCGAGAGCGCGGCCAGATGGATGACGGCGTCGAAGCCTTCGAGGTCGCTCGCTTCGAGATCGCGGAGGTCCTTAATGATGGACGGGATCTCGATGATCTCGCCGCCCTCGGCGAAGGTGCAGCGGCGATAGAGGTTGGCGTCGATGCCGGTAACGTCATGGCCGGCCGCGCGCAGCATCGGCGCCATCACCGTGCCGATATAGCCCAAATGACCGCTCAGCAGGACCTTCATCGCTCGCCCCCAATCTCGTATTTGTATCGCACTGACCCTCCCCGGGCTGCACGTCCTTCTATACAGATTTTGTTTGCAAGAAACGCTGCCGACGCGCGCTTAGTAGGCGCCGTCGCCGCGCAGCAGAACCGTCACGGTCTTGAACAGGATTTCGATGTCCCGGCCCCAAGACCACGCCTGAACGTACTCAACGTCAAAACCGGTGCGGACGAGGATTTTCTCTTCAGTTTCAGTCGGCCCACGGCTGCCGTTGACTTGCGCCATGCCCGTCACGCCCGGGCGAGCCGAGAAGCGCATCGGATAGCGGCCATCGACCTTCTCGAACGTGACATCGTGCTCAAGCGCGTGCGGACGCGGGCCGATGACGGACATATCGCCGATCAGCACGTTCACCAGCTGCGGAAGCTCGTCCAGGCTGGAGCGGCGCAAGAAGCCGCCGATACGGGTAAAACGCACGTCCTTAGCGCGGGCTTGAAGCACGCCCCGGTTTTCCATCACCGTCATGGTGCGGAACTTCCAGATGCGGAACGTCTTGCCACGGAAGCCGCCGCGCTCTTGCTTGAAGATCGCCGGGCCCTTGCTTTCGAGCTTAACAATCAAAGCGATAAGCAGCAGGAACGGCGACAGCAGCACCAACGCGCTCGCGGCCACAGCAGCGTCAAACGCACGCTTGGACCAGCCTCCGACCGGAGGCTCGACGCCAGGGCGCGTCGGCGCCCAAAATTGAATGATTTCGACCCGGCCGTTCATGTCACTCGCTACCGGCGGGACAGTCGCAAGTCGGGCGCCACGGGTCCGCTGAGCCGCCGCTACATGAGCGGGCGTGTTCGCGCTTCGAGCGCGCACGCCATCCGGCTTTGCGTTGTCTCTCATAACTATCCCCACCGCGCTCAGCGCCACCTTCTGGGACGCTTCGAGCGGTGGGTCTTTAAAGCGTGCGATGCAACATGATGCAAGCGCGCTCTAACGCGAAAGGCCTAGAGAAGTGTGAGGTTCGCGCGAATGGCGAAGCGGTGTCATCACAGTCACACCACAGCAATCCGTTCATCTTGCGCTCAGAGTGAAATGGCTATTTCACAAGGTTTTTCGCGCGAGCGGATCAGTTTTCGCGGAACTCATACATCGGGTACGAGTAGTAGCCGGGCATCCGGCGATCGACGCTGTTGAGCGCCACACCGCGCACCGTCGCACCCGAAACATTCAGCTGCTGCAATGCGGCACGAACGGCGCGGATCGGGGTCTTTTGCCAACGCGTGACCATGACCGCGCAATCCGCTTTCGAGACAACAACGCGCGTGTCGGCAACGGCCAGAACCGGCGCGCAATCGAGGATCACGAGATCGAACGCATTGCGCAGCTCGCCAAGCAAACGATCCATGTCTTCGCCGCCGAACACGTCCTTCGGGGTAAAGCCGCTGTCGCTCACCGGCAGCACATGCATGCCGCTCGCATCATCGAGATAGGTCGCTTGGCGCCAGTTCACTTCACCGGCGAGCACCTGCAACAAGCCTGTCGGTGGTTCGAAATCGAGCACGTCCTTCACCGAACGACGGCGCAGGTCACAATCGACTAACAAGACGCGCTGACCCGAGAGCGCGGCAACGCGCGCCAGGCAAAGCGACGTCGTGGTCTTACCTTCGTTCGGCAGAGCCGAGGTAATGGCGACAATTTGCGTCTTCGGCTGGCCAGCGGCGAACAATATCGAGGTGCGCAATACGCGGCACGCTTCAGTGAACGCCGAGACCTGACGCTCCAGCAAATAAGCAGCGGGATGCTGCGACGCTGCCGGCAACGAGCGCAGCTCGTTGCGACGCAACTGCGGCACCATCGCGAGCGCAGGAACGCCGAGTTTGCGCTCAACGTCGTCGGAGTCGTTGAAGCCTTCGTCGAGCGCCTCAGCAAGGAAGCCCGCAGCGAGACCAAGGCCAAGACCAAACGCAATCGCCAGAACGAAAGCGACCGAAAGCCTTGGCGACGAGCGCACTTGCGGCGGCACCGCAGCCGAGATCAATTCAGCCGGCGCTGCGCGCAAATTGCCTTGATCGGCGATTTCGTGGAAGCGCTGCAGGAATGCTTCATACACGGCGCGTGCAGCCGCAGCTTCCCGCTCATACTCGCGCAGACGGACCAATTCTTCGTTGCTGCCCGTGAGCTCGCCGCGCATCTCGGTCATGTTGCTCTCGAGCATTTGCAGACGAGCGCGCGTAACTTGAACTTCGGTGCCCAGCGCGCTGATCCCGCGACGGATCTCCGCATTAATCTGCTGGCGATTGTCGGCGCGCTCGGCGCGCACGTTGATCACGGCCGGATGCGAGTCAGAGTAGCGGCTCTCAAAATCGGCCTGGCGACGCGCGATCTCCGCCTCACCCGCACGCAAGCCATCAAGCACGCTCGACTGCAGCACCGCAGCGATCAGATCGATAGATTGGCCGCCAGCCACCATCGACTGCACTTGCTGATGGCGCGCTTCTTTCTCGGCGAGATCGGCGCGCGCGGTCAGCACTTGCGTTTGCACGTCAGTGGTTTGCCGCTCAGAGAGCAGCGATCCCTGCGACGAAAGAAGGCCAGACTGCGAGCGATAGCGCTCCGCAATAGCTTCCTTCTCTTGAACATCGGCGCGCAATTCTGTGACGCGTTGCGCGAGCCAATCGTTGGCGCGCTCGGCGTTACGCAGGCGCGCTTCCATTTGATAGAGTTGGAAAATCTCGATGAGGCGGTTGGCCATCTGCGCCGCGCGATCAGCGGTCGGGGCCGTGACCGATACTTCGGCCGCATAGGTTAGGCCACGGCGGCGTACTTCAATAGAGCTCACGACACCATTGATGATGCCTTGGCGCACAGCCGCGCGCGCTTCCGGCGTCATCGGCACGGGCGCTGCGCCCTCTTCGATCTCGCGCAACGCGGTGTTCCACTCGGGGTCTTCGATGAGGCGCAGATCGTCGACAAGGCGCCCGGCCAACATGCTGGAGCGCAGCACCTCAATTTGGCTATCGATCACAGGCGGGCTAGCGCCCGGATCGCCGGTCACCATCTGGTCAGGCGCCAACACGCGCTCCTGCCCGCCTTGGAGCATGATCAGCGCCGTCGCCGTGAAGCGCTCAGGCTGCAGCGCAAAGTTCGCGAACGTCGCAATTGCAACGACAGTCGCCACCGCCCCGATCAGCATCCAGCGACGCATCAGGAACGAGAAAATCCATTTCAGGCTGATGAGGCCCAGATCGCCGTCGTCTTCCGGCGGCCTGTAGGGCTCTTCCGTCCGCTGGCGGATGGCGATGACGTTCATTCTCTTATCCTAAACCGCGCGCCATTCGAGTGCGCGGCGGCCGGTTTTTCCAAGCAAAACCACGGCCAAGCGCCATTCCATAGCATGTCTCATTTCAGCGCACAGCGGGCGATTGCTGCGGTTGCGCAATTAATTCCGCAGATCAACACTGCGCCCGAAGGAGAGCGCTGACCCAAGAAATATTCCTGTGGAAGCAAGGAACAAGCCCATGTACGCGGGAACATGCGGTCGAGCAGCGGCGTTGTTACGGTAATCAGTGTCCGAAAATTAACTGAACAGATCGATTTGCTCGGCCGATCAATACTTTAGCGTTTGAGTCACCGAAGGCAGCGACAACTGTATCTGGCGATTAAAGAGCCGCCGTCTAAAGGTTATCGTGAGTAGCATGAGCCCGAAACCGAGGGTCGTCACACCGGAGACCGAGGTCGTTAGACCGATCGCCGCTGCGCCGCGTCGGCGCAGGCGTCGGACTCGTCGCTGGCCGTTCATCTTAACATTGGCGTTCGCAGTCGGCGCAAGCCTAGCTTTGTGGTGGGGCATCTTCGCGGTCGGCGGCGCGGCGTTCAGTGCGCTGGCGTAATTCACAGACAGAATTTTTGAATTCGCCAATCAGGCGAAAAACTATTGTGCCGTCTCGATACGCCACGGCGTGAGGCTCATTCGTTCAGTCGAATCGTTCAACAGGTCGTCGCCCTCAACAGCGACGTGTTGCAGAAGCGCCGACGGATTTTCCGTTGTCCGGACTACGACCCAGACGCGTCGATAGTCGGCAAGCAATGCTGTCGCGTTGTCAGCCGACAGCTCCGGCCCTTCATAAAATTGCCCCATGCCGCGCTTGCCCCGAACGCTCGCACCGGCAAGCACTGGCAGATCGCCACAGCCATCACGGCGGCAATAATAGTCAAAGTTAACTGCGCTGAACGCATCCCCGGCCAACACCACGTCGCCGGGCTGGGCTTGTTCACGAAGGATGCGTGCGATGTCGCGCCATGGTTCGCGATAAGCGACGCGTGACCAGTTGAGCGCGTCCACAACCAAAACCAGCGCCACAAGCGCCGCCACAGCGACCCGCCAGCGCGCCCAAGGCAGCGTCACCACGCCGACGCCAAGCAAGGCGAGATAGCTAAACTGCGCCCAAAACAGCGTACGTTCGAGGAAAATCGGTTTTGCGAGACTGATCGCCAGAAGCACAAATGGAACGCCTGCGCCGAACACCAAGGTCAGCACGCGCCGCTCAATCGGCAGCTTCCACCAGCCCCAAAGCATCACTGCTCCGAAGGCCGCAGCGAACATTATGTTGGCGATCTCAAAGCTACGCGTGGCAACGACGTGAGCCATGATGGCGATCGTGTCTTTGATCGTTGGCGACGGAATCCACGACACCGTCTCGGCGCCGGTTTGCACTTGGCGGATCGTGATCATCACCCACCAGGCCCACAGCGCCAAAACAACGAGATTTGCGCCGATCCAACCTAATGCATCACCAAGTCTGCGTGGCGTTGCGAAAAACCACAGCCACACGATGAAAGCGTTTGCCAGCAGCGGCAGCACGAAAAAGGTCGTGTGCGTGTAGAGCGCGACCGTCGTTGCGCCGGCGTACAGCGCGTAAAGCGGCCACAGCTCTTTCAGCGCATAAGCGCGTTCGCGCCAAGCATCGGCAATGCGGATGAGTGCGAAGCCCGCGAGCGTGGCGGCCACGAAGCCAAGCATGTAGCCACGTGCTTCCTGACTGTAGCCGAGCTGCTCTGCCGACAAAGCGCAGAAAACCGCAGCGGCTAGGCCCGCCATGGTGGAATGCAGCGCACGCGTAAACGCGAACACGGCGGCAATCGCGCTTAGTCCAAGCACAGCAGACATAGCGCGGACCGCGAACTCGCTCTCGCCAAACAGCGCGATCCAGAAGTTCAGCAGCGTGTAATAGAGCGGCGGATTGGTCTCATAGACCATCCAGTCGCTCCACAGCATGTGCACTGGAACGCGCGCGAACGAGACCGACGCGATCTCATCGATCCAAAGCGACGGCCCGCCCAAATCCCAGAAGCGCAGCAGCGCGCCAGCGGCGATGATCACCGCCAACGCCAACCATGGCCGCTCCTCAATCGTGGCGGAGGCGCGGGCTAGCATCGGTCGCTCTATTTACGCCAAGTGTAAACGGCGCTGACAGCGTAGTTCCACACCGCGCCAAGCAAGATACCTGCGAGCGCGGAGAACACCCAGAACGTCTGCTGCACGAAGAGATAGTTCGCGACGCCGACGTTAGCAGCCATGCCAACCGCGCAGATCGCGGCAAACGAGATGAGGCCTGTGATCCAACGGAAGCCTTTGCGACGTCGATCGCGGTAGGTGAGCACGTTGTTCAGCGAATAGTTGAACACCATCGCAACGGATGCAGCGATCGCTTGGCTCCACGCAAAGCCCTGACCCATGAGTTGGAAAAGCACCGTCAGTACCGCAAAGTGGATGACGACGCCGAAGCCGCCGATCAGGCCGAACGACACAAACCGCGCGGGCACCAGCTTACCGATGCGCTTGTCGATCAGCAGCAGGAAAAAGTCCCAGAGCGCTTGCGTGTCGAGCTTACTCTCACCGGCCACGCGATTGCGGAACTGGTACGGTTGCTCGTGAACTTTGAGCTTGCCACGACCGCTCGCCAGTATGTCGAGCAGGATCTTAAAGCCCAGTCCCGAGAGATCGCGCACCACGCTGTTGAAAGCTTCGCGGCGCATCAGGAAAAAGCCGCTCATCGGATCGGAAAGCTGAACGCCGGTGACTTTGTGTGAGAGCCAGGTAGCGAGCGCGCTCATTTGGGCGCGAGACTGGTTCCACTCACCGATCGAGCCGCCTTTGGCGTAGCGTGTGCCAACAGCGATATCGGCAGCGCCGGAACGGACCGCCGCCAGCATTTGCGGCAACACCGTTTCGTCGTGCTGGAGGTCGGCGTCCATAACGGCGACGAACTCGGACGACGAGGCTAGCGCGCCTTCTATGCAAGCTGTCGACAGGCCGCGGCGTCCTATACGATGCAGCACCCGCACGCGCGGGTCAGTTTGTGACATCGCTCGCACAACTTCAGCGGTGCCGTCTGGGCTGTCGTCATCGACGAAGATTGCTTCCCAGCGAATGCCGGTCAACGCTGCGTCGAGCACTTCGACCATGCGCGGGACGTTGAGGGATTCATTGAATGTCGGGATGACGAGCGTGAGCTCATAGCCATCGGCCGCCGGCATGGCGGCCGGCGCAAGGCTCGGCGCTTCGCTCATCACAACCTCACTCAAAAGCGGGCCCTCTCCTGCTTTAAAAGACGACATATGTCACGCCGCTTTCGTGAAAGGCGAGCCTTTACCCGCAGCCGGTGAGCATCCACGCAGCGCCGTGCTTTAAACGCGCCAATTAATCAAACGCTCGCTTCGAGAACCCGAATGGCGGTGATGATGTGGTAGAACGAGCTCGCAGTGACGGGCTCCGCCACAAAGCTATTGTCGGCGCGCAACTGATCATACCAGAGCCCAGGCGCAGGGCCGCTAAGGTATCGCGACAACGTCTTAGCCGCCGCCAACGCATGCACCGGCTCGTTAAGGATAAGCGCAGCCTTCAGATACTCAGTCTGCGCCCATAGCCTGGCGGTGTTTGAGATCGGCTCGAAGGCATCTGTCATTGCTTCGATAGCCGCGTTGCGACGCGGATCGACGCCTCGGAGACCCACATCGAAAAGTTGGCGCGCGATGTCGTGTTCGCCAGCGCGGGCTAGCAACCACGCCCACTCGAACTGGTGCCCAGGCTCGACGCGACGGCCGTCCTCGCCCGGCGCCGGCGACCAATCGGCGGCGTAAAACTCGCGAATGAAGCCGCCATCGCGATCGAAGAAGCGCGTGCGCGCGAGTTCGACAAGTTCGGTGGCGAGGTCATTCCAAGGCGCTTCTGCACCGAGCGCGCGCCAGGCCAAGGCAGCCTCAAAGAGGTGCATGTGCGCGTTCGCCTGAAACGGCTGCGCGGACGCCTCACGAAAACCAGCAGCGGCGTGACGATAGGATTGCAACGCCGCTATGATGGCTTCGGCCTTTTGGCGGTGTCCACTATCGCGATCGTTTTCGAATAGCGCCGCGAGTGCTAGCAGCGCGAACGCTTGGTCATAGATCAGCGCATCTTCGCTCAACGGCTCGCCGTCAGGCGCGACCAGCGTGCGATAAAGGCCATCTGAGCGGAGATAAGCGGCGTCGAGAAAATCGAGCGCGTGTTGCGCGGCCTGACGCCAAGGCCCCGGCCATCCCATCAGCCCAGCTTGCGCATACGTATAAGCTTGACGCGCCTGCACGCGCATGCGGCGCGGCAGATCAAGGCCTGCGCCATCAGCTGTCAGCGCTTCATGATAGCCGCCGCGCACATGATCGGCGCCCAAGCTCGCCCAAAGCGGCAGTGCGCTCAGTCGCAACCAACGGCCAAACCACGCTTTGGCGCCAACGAGATCAGCGAAAGGCGCTACTTCAGCATCTGCGCCTCGCGCCTTTAGGCCGTCGACCAGCGCTTTCACGTTCTGACTTTGTGCAAGATCGGCGACGAGAACGTGGCCGCCGTCAGCAATGATTGCCAGGTTGCGCACACCGACGGTCGCAACATGCACGCCTGGCGCAGCGTGAATGAGATTATCCGCGCTTGCGTGCTGGCTCACGGCGCCAGTAACGGCATTACCCTGAGTATCCTTTTCGCTCGCGCTCCACACGGCATCCCAGGCGCCAAGATCAGACCAAGCGAAGCTCACCGGAATGACGGCGGCGCGGTCGGTCTTTTCCATGACGGCGTAATCGATCGATATCTTAGGCGCGGCGCGGAAGGCGTCGCCCAGAACACGCGCGCCATCTTGATCGCGCGCTTCGACAACAGCTTTGCGCGCAGCTGCCGCAACATCAGGCGCGTGACGATCGAGTTCGCCGAGCATTGTCGCGGCGCGCGCGACGAAGTTGCCGCTGTTCCAAAGATAGCCTTTGGCGACGTAGCCTTGCGCCGTTTCGACGTTCGGCTTCTCAACGAACGCAGTCACTTTGCGCACGCCGTCTTGAGCTGCGCCTGGGTCAATGTAGCCATAAGCCGTATTTGGACTGCTGGGCGAAACACCCATCGTGACGATGACGCCCTGCTCCGCCGCCTCAGCTGCGCTCTCGGCAGCGGCGCGGAATGCATCAGCGTCAGGCACATGGTGGTCGGAAGCAACGACGATGGCGATGCCGTCTTTGTCATTTGCCTCAATCCACGCGCATGCCGCAGCGATGGCGGCGGCGCTGTCGCGCGGTTCGGGCTCGAGCAGGACCACCGCACGCAGATTGATCGCCGCAAGTTGTTCCTTGATCGCAGCCGCATGCGCAACGCCAGCGACGATCACCAAGTCGGCCGCGCCCTTGATGCCCGCAACGCGCAGCGCCGTCTCTTGAAACAACGAGCGCTCACCGATCAGCGGAATAAACTGTTTCGGACACGAGGCGCGCGACGCAGGCCACAGCCGCGTGCCAGCTCCACCGCACATGATGACAGGATAACGCGCCATGATCCGCTCAAGCCCAGTTCGTCATGGCCGCTTCTGCGGCGCCGCTTCGGCCGCTTCCGCCTTACGCGCTTCGCGCCAGATGAGCCAGCCAAGGCCGACCCAGATCAGCAGCAAAGGCAAAAGCGTCACGAGGCCATCGAGCTTCAGCGCCTTGTAGATCATGGTCTGGTGCAAGACGCCCTGGAAGAAGAGCGGAAAGACGCGATCGGTGAGCGGGCTCATATGCTCTTCGGTGACGGTCATATCCACAGCCGTCGCCGCGAGATTGATGAACACGCCCAGCACAAGGACGCCCACGATCACACGCCGCGCCCAGGCGCCGAGTGCGGGCCAACTCAAGCCGAGCGCCAGACCAGCAAACGCGAGCGCCGGCGTCAAATAGCGCGGGCCGGTGGACGCCCCGCCAAGCCAATAGGCGAATCCGCCATTGATAAAGAGGAACGCGGCTAGGATTAGCCCGAAGGCGATCAACGCGGGACGGGTTTCAGCGCGCTTCCAGGCAAAGGCTCCGGCGACGATCGCAGCGATCGCGGCAGGAGCGTACCAGACGATGCCGCGACGCGTCCCCGCGATCAGTTCGCCGATGATCGCGGCGTCAGGCCAGCGCACGCCGAAGAGGCCAGTCCGCGTCTCCTCATAAACGGCGGCAAAACCGTAGCCGGTGGTAAACGGCGAGCCGAACGCGGCGTTGTGATAAATCAGGGTCGGGATAATCGCGACGATCGCCGCGCCCACGCCAATCGCGAACATCCGCACCAGCGGCATCAGCCCGGCGCGTTTCAAATGGCTGAGACCAATCACCGCCCCGATGATCAGAGCGGCGACTGCGGAGGTGTACTCGACCGAAACCGCAGCGCTCAGCGCAAGCCCACCCGCCACTGCAAGCCACGCCACCCGTTTGCCTGTGCCAATCCGGCGAGCCGCAGTATCGAGCGCGATGAAGCCGAGCATCAAAAACGCGCCCGCGGCGGCATGACTGAAAAATGACGTCGCCCACCCCAACATCGGGGTCGCCAAACCGAACGTCAGCGCACCAACCAACGCTGCGCGGACATTACCGGTCCGCTCCTGCAGATATGCAAACAGCGCCATGCCGGCGAAGGCGGACCAGATCACCGACGTTGTGAGAGTCAGCAGATAGAGAAAGATCGGCCAGCGGCTGCCCTCGTCGGGGGTCCCGCCATCAACCGGCATGATCGCGGTGAACAAAAATGCAGCAGGCGCTGCGAGGAAGCTCATGCCGGGCGCTTTGTCGCAATAGAACACGCCGTTGCGGACGGACTTGTCTTCCGTCAGATGCTCATAGTCATCGATATCCACACGGCCGTGCTGAACGATGTTTGCGGTAAGGCCCGCCCGGCAGACGACGTTGTAACTGTACTCGTTCTGCAGAAAGTAACCATAAGTCACAGCCAGCAACGCAAACACGAGCAGCATCAACGCCGCTAAAGGCGCCGGCGCGCCGATACGCGCGAAACCATGTCGCCACCCGCTATTCACTTTGACCCGCGCCTTTCGCTCTCGAGCAACTTATACAAACGTCACGCCAGCAGCCAGAGCGTGCGCGCCACGCGAGCAATTTCTTGCGCAGCTGCGAAAGATTGGGCAAGGCGTGAGCATTGCAGCGCGCTGATCTAAGCAACGGACGATGTCGCCCGGCGCTTGAATTATGCGCGCAGTGCGCGTGAGAAACGATGCGATGAGAGTGCGGAGACGATAATGCCGTTCATTTCGACGCACTTTGCAATTTTCTTCGCGATCGTTGCGATCGTTTACTTTCTCATTCCGCTACGCGCGCGCTTGTACTGGCTGCTGCTGGCGAGCCTGTATTTCTGCGCGTCGGGCGGGATAATTTACCTTGTTCAAGTGCTGCTCGCAGGCGCGCTTGCATATTACGTCGGCCTTCGCATCGACCAGGCTGCGGATAAACCGGCGAAACAAAACTGGCTCGCGGTCGGCGTCGGGCTGCTGGTCGCGAACCTCTTCTGGTTCAAGTATGCGACATTTTTCAATGAGAGCTTCCGCGCCTTAGCCGGCTCGCTTGGCATTAATTACCAAGTCCCCGAGCTGAACCTGATCCTGCCGCTTGGCATCTCGTTCTACACCTTCCTGCTCATCGGCTACCTGATCGACGTTCTGCGCGGGACGAAAGCCGAGCGCGACGCAGGCGTCTTCGCCGTGTTCGTCGGCTTCTTCCCGAAATTCGTCTCCGGCCCGATCGAGCGGAGCAAGAACTTGCTGCCGCAATTGCATGTCGAACACACGTTCGATGCGGTCCGCATCGCAGCTGGCGCGCAGCTCATCTTGTGGGGCGTCTTCAAGAAGGTGGTCGTCGCCGACCGGATCGCGCCATTCGTGAACGAGGTTTATTCGAACCCGCAAGCCTTCGATGGCCCGACGCTAGCGATAACCACGTTCCTCTACGCTTTCCAAATCTACTGCGACTTTTCGGGCTACACCGATATCGCCCTGGGCTGCGCGCTCATCCTCGGCTTCAAGTTGATCCCCAACTTCAACCGCCCCTATTTTGCGACGTCGATTCAAGATTTTTGGAAACGCTGGCACATTTCGCTGACGACTTGGCTGACGGACTACGTCTACACACCACTGACGCGGCAGAAGTTCTTGAAGCTCAAGTTCTTCACCATGACGTTGCTCGGCCTTTTCATCACGTTCGTCGTGAGCGGCCTGTGGCACGGCGCAGCGTGGACGTTCGTTGCGTGGGGTGCGCTCCATGGGACGTATATCGTCATATCGCTGCTGCTTCAGAAGCGATGGAACCAGTTCGCCCGCCAAATCAAACTCGACAAAGCCCCGAACCTTTATCGTGGCCTCAAGATCGGCGTGACGTTCCTGCTCGTCTGTTTGGCCTATGTGCTCTTCCGCGCTGAAAGCATGGGCGACGCACTCTACATTTACAGCCACCTGCTCACCGGCTGGGGCGGTGTCGTCGACGCGGTGCGTGAACTGTTCGCGCGCGGGGCAGATGAACTGATCCTCTCAGTCGCGGGCATCGTCGTCATCTTCATGGCTGACTTGCTGCAGGGACGCGCAGCGACAGCCAAACGTCCGCAGGTCATTCAATCTGCAACGGCACGGTGGGCGCTCGTCAATGCGTGCGCACTCTCTATCGTGCTCGTCGGCGCCTTCTACGGCGCGCAACAATTCATCTATTTCCGGTTCTGACGATGGTTGAAACCCCCGCCCCCAAGCGTCCGCTTCGAGACACACTCCGACTCGGCGCTAAGGCGCTGTCGGTCGTGATCGTCTGTGCTGTCGCGACATTTGCGGTCTATTGGTTCGAGCCGGAAGGCGGCACTTATCAGCAAGTGGTTTCGCGTAAACATGAGCGCCTCGACTCGATCGAAGGAACCAAGATCGTGCTGGTTGGGGGATCTAACCTCGCCTTCGGCGCAGACACGCTCTTGCTCCAAGAACGCACAAGTTGCCCGGTCATGAACATGGGCATGAACGGCTATTTCGGCGTACGCTACATGCTGGAAGAAGTGCGCCCTTCTTTGAATGCCGGCGACACAGTCGTAGTCGCGCTTGAGTACGACAGCTTCTTCAAATCAGTCGAAGGCACGCCATCGAACCTGCTGCTGGTGGTGAAAGAGCATCGCGAAGCATACAACTATCTTACCTGGGAGCAGCGCTTAGCCCTGCTCGGCGCCATGCCCTATGTCGCGCAGCAGAAAATCCTTCGCCTCATCCGCGGCGTCGCCTTCAGCGCGCGCGATGCGATCCTAGGGCCGGACCAAGACCCGCCGGGCGAAGCCGACCTGCTCGCCAACATCGAAACCGCCGAAGGCTTCAACGCTCAGGGCGATCTCGTAAGCCATTTGGGCGTGGATTGGCCGCTGGCGATCACCCAAGGCACGCCGGCCGATGCACCGCTTGATCCGGAGATCATCCCGCTGCTGCGACGGTATCAAGATGAGATGGCGGCCCAAGGGGTGCGAGTAATGATCTCGTACACACCGCTCGAAGCCAGCTTCTACGCGCGCTATCAGGCCGGTATCGATGGTATCGAACAAGCAATGCGCGACGCCGGGTTAAACGTCGTCTCCTCAGCCCGCGACTACGTTTACGACGAATCCTTTTTCTTCGACACGGTCTTTCATTTAGATGCTGAGGGACGCGCCATGCGCTCTGAGCGTTTGGCGGCAGACATTAACGCTTTCCGTGGTCCGGACGCGCCCTGCGCGCCGGGTCAGCAAACAGGAGCAGACACACAATGACGGAAGACCAAATCCTCGGCGAAATCAGCAAAGCCGTCGCGCAGATCCTGAGCGACAAAGGTCTGCCGGCGCCGACAATCACCGCTGACACCGAATTGCTGGGCGGCGATCTCCAGATCGACTCACTCGACCTCGCCATGCTGGTGCGCGAGATGGAAGAACGTCTGGGTTTCGATCCGTTCCAGGACGGCTTCATCGACTTCCGCACCGCTGGCGAAATGGCAAAGCTCTACGTCAAATGATTGATCGCGGTCTTGGCCTCCATGTGAACGCCGACGCGGGCTTAGTGGCGCGCGGGGCCGACCGCTTTAGCCGTGGCGCGATCCAAGCGCGCGCGAATGAACTTGCCTCCGTGTTCAATGCACGCGGCATCCAGCGTGCGATGGTTTGGAGCGACGACCCCGTCGATCTATTGCGCGCGATCGGAGCGGCGGACGCAGTCGGCGCCGACCTATTTATCGCGCACACAAATCTTCCGGCCGCAACGATTGATAAAATCGTCGCGCAATACGGCATTCAAGCGCGAATTGGCGACAGCGATACGTTCGTAAACGCTACGGCGCCCGCACCGTCAGGCCGCATCTTCATGATGACATCTGGCACGACTGGGCAGCCGAAGATCGCCGTACACACGCTCGACGCTCTCATGAGCCGCGCACGCGCCGGCGCAAAATCGGCGAAGGCGGCTGATAGCAAGTGGCTGCTCACTTATCAGCCGACGGGCTTTGCGGGCATCCAAGTCCTGTTAACCGCAGTCGCGACGCAAGGCCTAATCGTAGCGCCAGAGCAGCGCACGCCTGGCGGCTTTGCCGCTGCCGCGCGCGATCACGGCGTTACACAGATCAGCGGCACGCCGACATTTTGGCGCGCATTCATGATGGTTGCACGACCCAGTGAACTCTCGCTGAAACAGATCACACTCGGTGGTGAAGCTGCCGATCAGGCTACGCTCGATCGATTGAAAGCGGCATTTCCAGCTGCGCGCATCACGCACATCTATGCTTCAACCGAAGCAGGCGTCGTGTTTGCTGTTCACGATGGTTTGGAAGGCTTTCCGAAATCTTGGCTTGATGAACCGCCAGCCGGGGTAGGCTTGCGCATCGTCGACGATCTCTTGCAAATCAAGTCTGCCAATCTGATGGGCGGATACCTCGGGCACGATACACAGCCGCTGCTCGACGATGGCTGGCTCGGCACTGCCGACCGCTGCGAGATCGTTGGCGAGCGCGTACGCATTCTTGGACGACAAGACAGCACCATCAATGTCGGCGGCTCGAAAGTGTATCCGCTGATGGTGGAGACCTTCCTATTGCAACAGGCTGGCGTGCTTGAGGCCCGCGTATTTGCGGTGCCAAACCCGATGACTGGTGCGCTGGTTGGCGCCGAGATCGTGTTTGCTGAAGACCAAGATCATGCAGAGGCGCGCGCGCGTGTGCTAGCCGCGTGCCGCGAGAGCTTGGCCTCATATCAAGTGCCAAGAGTGCTGAAGATCGTCGATCAGATCAGCGTACGTGAATCCGGCAAAAAGGGCGCGTCATGAGCGGGCGCAAACATATCATCGTCACCGGCGGCAGCCGTGGGCTAGGCGCCGCAATGATCGATGGCCTGTTGGCCGATGGTCACCGGGTCTCTACATGCAGCCGCAGCAAGTCTGAAACGATTGAACACTTCAGCGCTGCGCACGGCGATGCTTTCTTCTGGCAGTCTGCACAAGTCGGTGAAGCGGATCAGGTCGACGCCTTCGTCAAGGCCGCGGGAGAATGGGCCGACGACGATGGCATTTACGGCCTTGTGAACAATGCCGGCATCGCGCGCACAGGCATTCTCGCCTCGTTTCCAAACATCGAGAGCGAGCGCATCATCCAAATCAATCTGATCGGCGCAATCCAGATGGCGCGCGCGGTCTCGCCATACATGCTGAAGCGCGACGATGGCGGCCGCATCGTCAATATCAGCTCGATCATTGGCCATCGCGGCTATAACGGCATGTCTGCTTATTCTGCGTCCAAAGCTGGCATGGATGGCCTCACACGTGCGCTGGCGCGTGAGATGGGGCCGCGCCAAGTGACGGTGAACAGCGTCTCGCCCGGCTATGTGGAAACAGAAATGTCATCCACGCTAACGCCTGCGCAGATGAAACAGATCGTCAACCGCACACCACTCGGCCGCCTCGCATCCGAGCAAGACGTGTTCGAACTCGTGCGCTTCCTCCTGAGCGAGAGAGCCGCTTGCATCACCGGCCAGTGCATTCTCGTCGACGGCGGGATCTCGTGCTGACGCCATGATGGAGCTTCTGCAAACCCTACGCGGCAGCGGCCTCCTGGCGAACCCGGTCTATTACACTGCGCTCGTCGGCGGCCTCATCGTGCTTTGGTACTTGTTCAAGCGCGGGGCGAGTGAGCGCGTGATCTGGACAGCGGCTATCGCGCTTTCCGTCTTGATCGCCGCGTTCGTCTTCATGTTCAGCGTGCCACCCTCGCCGTTCCAAGACTTCACGCGCGCCTATTGGGGCGCAGGACGCGGTGTGCATTCGGGATGGGAAGGCCTTTCGCAGCATTACGGACGCGAGGTTTTCGGCTTCGTCAACCTGCCGATCCTTGCTTATCTGTTTGCGCCATTCGCCCTACTCGATCCGCAACCGGCCGCTTACGTGTTCACCGCGCTCGGCTTCGCCGCGATGTTGTATGTGTGGTGGAAAATCTGCGCGCTTTACGCGTTTGACTTCCGCACGCGCATCTTCAGTCTTTTCTTGGTCGCGGCCTTCGGCCCGCTGATCTATTCATTCCGCGAAGCGAACACGACGCACATCCTCTTGCTGCCGCTCGTGCTCGCAGTATCCGCGATGCGCAACGGACAAGATTTGCGAGCAGGCGCCCTGATCGCGGCTGCGGCTTTGATCAAACCCTTCCTTCTGCTCATCGGGGTTGTCGCATTCCTTCGCGGTCGCTTTCGCATCGCGATTGGCGGCGGACTGGTCGTCATCGGCACGGTGCTCGTGTCGCTTCTGGTATTCGGCTGGGAGGCGCACGTCTTTTGGTACGAAACGGCCATCAAGCCCTATTCCGGCGCGCCGCTCCCGGCCTTCAATTCGCAGTCCATCGCATCCTTGCTCTCACGCATTGAGCGCGGCCCCGGCGCGTATTGGGAGTTCACCGTCGCCCCGCTGAGTGATGTCCTCCGCTTTGCGCTCTACGCCATCTATGCCGCGCTACTCGCAGCGCTCGTCTGGGCCATCAAACCCTGGACCAATCCGCGCGCCAGCGATCGCAGCTTCGAAGGCGAGCTGATGCTCACTTTGCTGCTCTCTCTGATCGTCTCAACGCTGGCGTGGACGCACTATTTCGCGCTCGCACTGCTGCCGGTCGCATGGCTCTGGCGCGAACTGAAAACACAGCAGGAGCGATGGGCGTTGGCGGCCGCCTATGTGCTGGCGGCGCCGATTGTGTTTTACGGCGTACGCATGGGGGAAGGCGATTTCGGCCCGGCGTTTTACGTTTTGGGATCGCATGTCTGCGTCGCGGCGCTTATTCTCTATGCGCTGCTGATCAAAACCCGCCGCCAACTCGGACCCTAGACCGTGAGCCAGCCCCTCGTTGCGATCTATACGCCGGTCTATAATGGCGCAAAGTTCATCGAAAACGCGATCAAGACGGTTCTCGCCCAAACCTATCAGCCCATCGTCCACGTTATCGTCGACAACGCCTGCACCGATGGCACCAGCGAGATCATCGCGCGCTACATTGCCCAAGGCGCCAACATCGTCGTCAAGCGCAACGATGAGACCGTCCCGCAAGTTGAGAACTTCAATCTCGCCGTCGACATGGTGCCCGCAGAGGCGAAATACATGCGCCTCATGTGCGCCGATGACGGCATCCCGCCCGATGCGATCGAGAAGATGGTCGCCGCGGCCCAGGCGCACGACAATGTCATCATGGTCGGTGGCATTGAGCGCGTGAACGGCGTCGCGCAGCCGCATCACTTTCCGCCGGAGAGCACCGTATTTGAGGCCAGCAACGCCATCGCGCGCTGGCTCGCAGACTATGCACGCATCCCAATGATGCACATCCTGACGCGCACCGATACCCGCCGACCTGGCGTTCCATACTACAACACCGCCGTGAATAGCGCTGACACCGACATGATGCTGCGCGTACTCTCTCAAGGCGGTCGCTACATCCACCTGCACGAACCGATCGGCGACACCACCAACCATCCCGGCACACGCCGCGAAACGCTTGACGCTCGGATCATGACGATCATCTGGGAGCATTTGTATTACGCCGAAATCTACGGACCAGCGGCGCTCTCAAATTCAGAGCGCGAGCGTGTGCGGCGTTCACATCTGCGCGTGATTTATCGCCGCTTGCTCTTCTGGCGCGTTACAAAGCCGGAGCTGGCCAAACGCGACGCTGAGAACTTGAACGCGCGCGGGCTTGCGCCGAGCTTCGCGGACTATGTGGACGCTCTGTTGTTCTGGCCCGAGCACATCTACATCAAGCGCTTCAGCCGCATGAATCTACCGAAACCTTGGCCCGGTGACGCAGCGCGGCTAAATTAGCGCGGCTGTCTCAGAAGCGCCGCAACGATGGCATCTTCCGCCGCCGCCAATTGCTCGCGCATCGCGGTGACACGCTCAGCGACGATTGCGCTGTATCGGGGCGGATCGGCCGCGATCGTTTCTATGTGGCGCACCAACAGATCGAAATCGAAGTAGTCTGCGGGTTGGCAAAACTCGCCTACGCCGGCTTCCGCGAGCAGCAAGTCGTGCTTCGGGCCATAGCTCAGCGAGATGCAGGGTCGGCTTAGCTTCAAGCCAGCAATCAGAATATGAAAGCGCGAGGCAATCACAAGATCGCAGCTGCGGATCGCTTGCATCACATCGGCAAGCACCATCATCTCATCGCCACCGCGATCGATGTTGTCACCGAGCCTCTGCTTGAGCCGCTGAAACGCTCGCATATCTGACGGTTCAGCCACGAGCAGACGAACGCTATGCCCCTGCGCTTCCGCCCACCGTACAAACCGAACCAACTTATCTTGGTAATCGGCGCCAATCGCCTCGTCTTTACGCCAGCCGCGATAAGACATGACGCCCAAGCCAATTGTGAACGGTGCGGCGGTGCGCACGGGAGGCGCCTCAGCTGTGGGCTTACCGATAACGATATCCGGAATGACGGCGCTGTTGTGTTCGTCGAGACCGATGCTCTCCATAAACGCCTTGGAGCCACTATCCCGATACGAGCGATAGTTTGCGCACGCGGCCGCGATCCTCAAGAAGAAGCGACTCACAGGATTGATAATTGGTCCCGCGCCAACGCCGTAGAATAACAGCTTCCGCCCCATCAGCCGAGCGACGACAGACCAACGAAAAACTTGCGCAGGAAACCCCATCGGGCCCGTGCGATAATCGTCGAACACACCCGTTCCAGGAAAGAGCAAAGCATCAAAGCGTCGCAATATCCAAAAAGCGCGCAGCCAATTGTAGCTACCACTGGGGATACGCAACAAAGCCGTATCGAGATGTTTCAGCCATCCCGTCGGCCGCCGCGCAATTCTTGTAGCGTCGATTCCCAAGCGCTCAGTGACGACGCTCGGTTCATCGCAAATGCTCTCGACCTGAGCGCCCGGCAGGCGGCGCTGGATCATCAGCAAAGCGGTTTTCAACGACGCATCATTGCCGAAGTTGCCATTACCAAAGCCCCCCACCAGCGCGATGCGTAGCGGGCGGGTCACGCCATCGCCTCTTCCAGAACGCGCCAGTACCGTTCTGCGGCGATCTCCGGTCCGTACGCACGCGCACGCATAGCTGCGCGCGATCCATAATCTGCGCGCCGAGCAGGATCGCTCAAGGCACGCAACGCTTCTGCCATCAAGGCAACATCATCGGTCGGCGTCAGCACGCCATGTTGAGCAAAAACAAGTCCGCTCAACTTTTCTCGCGAGGCCTCAGCCAAAATCTCAGACGGACCAGACGCACAATTGGTCGCCAACACCGGCGCGCCCAGCGCCATCGCTTCGACGAGGGCGTTGGGAAAACCCTCGTCGTTGGACGAGAGCACAAAGAGCTTGGCTCCGCGCATGAGCGGATATGGATTGGCCATAAAGCCAGGCAGCGTCACGCGATCGGCAACACCACACTGTTGAGCCAGCGCCGTCAGTTCGGCGCGCTCTGCGCCTTCACCTAAAATAACCAGCTTTTCCGTTACGCCTGACTGTGCATAGGCGCGGATCAATAATTGAAAGTTCTTCGATCTGACCAGGCGACCCGCCGCGAGGATGTAATCACCTCCCGGATCATATGAAGGTGACGCGGCGGCTTTGGCCGCTATCGCCTCAACATCAATTGGATTTGCGACGGAGACGAGTTTGTCGCGCGACACGCCAAAGTTTTCCGCTAGATCGCCAGCAACACCCTCAGAAACCGCGATCACCTTGTCCGCACGCGGATAAGTTAAGCGCACCAAACTGCGCGCAGGAAGACTGCGCAGTCCGGGCAGATGGGCGCTTGCATTGGAGCGCTCGCTGATCACGCACGCGCCTTGAGCGGCGATCACGTTTGCGACGTTGGCGCGGTTCAGGAAGCTCAGCGCCACATCTGGGCGCCATTCGGCGTGCAGCGCGCGGACGCTTTGGATGCTCTTCAGCATTGATCCACCGCTATCGAGTTCGCGCACCTCGACCCAATCGGGCGGCTCATAGGCACACGGCTCACGGTCCAACAGCGCCAAAACGATGTCGTAGCGCGCACGCATTGGCTCGGAATGACGCAGCAGCGTGCACATCACGCGTTCCGCGCCGCCCCCGGCAAGCGAGTTAATTAAGAACAGTGCGCGTCGGCGTTGAATGTGGGGCTCCCAATTTCGTCCTCATGCGCCGTTCGCCGCGCGACCGCAACGGCGGCGCTCGGCGTTCAACACATTGCTTAAGTTGTACCTGCATATTGCTGGCCAAATCGGCAGACAGCGTCGGCGTTAAGCACACCTGCTTCGCAATCTCATGTATAAGTACGCGATGATCGCGTGCTCCCCTCTTGAAGGCCCGCTGCTTGCAAGCCACAGCGTAAACGACGCCAACGACAGCGCGATCAATTAACTATGCCCGGCACTCTTTACGTCCCCGCGCTGTTGCCGATGCCGCTGATCCTTGCGGTTGTCGCGCTTTCGGCTGGACTGATCATGCTGGCGCTGGCGCGGGCGAAAACGCGCGGCGCCATTTACGTAATCGCCGTCTCCTGGCTGCGCTATGTGATGCAGGCGCTGCACACGATCACCTACCAGCCGCTCGCAGCAGGCTTCTCGCTGAACGCCGTCGGCACGATTGGCTTCTTACTGGTTGGGCTGCTCACCATCGACTGGCGCCACCTCGCATTCCGGATGCTGACGCCGTTTTATCTATTGATCGTCGTGGCGCTCATCAGCAGCGCCCTGAACGGCGGCCCTGTCGCAGGCATGGTCGAAGGCCTGACCAAATACGGCTTCCTGATCGTCGTTACGCTTTCAGTCTATTCCGGCCTGCGTCAAAGCAAGGACGGCAACTTCATGACGTTGCTGCTCTGGACGTTTTTGCCGGTGCTGGTGCTGCAAGCAGCGTCGGTCGCTCTAGGCGTCGCCAAAGCAGCGGAATCCGCGCCAGGCTCTGAAAGCTATATCGGCGGCTTCAACCACGAAGCTGTATTCTCCGTGATCATGGCGACAGGCCTAACTGTAGCGTGCCTGGCGCCGCGCCTCAGTAAGCCCGTCCGCTTTGCATTGTTGGCCGTGTTCATTGGCGGTATCGTCCTAGCCAATTATCGCACGACGTTGCTCGCCATTGCACCGATGGTTGCGCTGTTCCTCGGCATGTCGACGCTGCAACAATTTCCGAAGCGCGACCGGCCCGTGATGGTTTGCTTGGTGCTCGTGCTTGGCATGATCGCGTTTGGCTTGGTGAGCGTCGCCTTCACTCAGCGCTTTGAAGACTTCACCGTGCTCTTCTCCGGCGATGTCAATCTTATCAAGCCGCCGGATCAATACACGATCGAAGAGACGCGCCTGTTCTCCGGCCGCGCCAAGATCTGGAGCATGTATATTTACGGCTGGTCGCTCGGCACGCCGTTCCAGCACCTTGTTGGCCTCGGCCCCGAAGCCTGGAAGGGCGTGTTTGCACTCTATGCGCACAACACACTCGTCAACCAGCTTTACGAGTACGGCATCGTTGGCGTCATCGCGATGGTTTATCTGTGGGGCTCGATGCTCATTGCGGCATTGCGCGTGCGCCACCCACAACGCGCCACGCTGATCGGCGCACATCTGATGTTCCTCGTGCTCAACATGGCGACGATGCCGATGTGGATGATCGAGGGCAACATCCTCTACGGCATCATCTGCGGCTACACACTCTACCTGCTATCACTGCAAAATCGCACTGCGCAACAAACGCCGACAACGCCGCCGCCCGCGCGCCGCGCTTCCCTGCCACCAAGGGGAGCGGCGTAGAACATGGCGCTAAAACGCATTGCCTTTGGCGCCGCAGCACTCTCCGCGGCACGCGTCTTCCAACTCGGCGCCAGCTTTCTCGCCGTGCCGTTCATGGCGCGCTTGCTGTCGCCCAGCGAGTTCGGTCTTGTCGCGATCGCCATGGCGATGGTTGCGCTGACACTTGCTGTCAGCGACGCAGGTCTCAGTCGCTCACTCATCCGTACGGACGACATCGAGAGCGACGCATGGACGAGCGCTCATTGGCTGATCATCGGCGGCACTGGGGCGTTATCAGTGTTGCTCGCGGTCGCCGCCTGGCCCGCATCATTGTTCTTCGAAACTCCGGCGCTGTTACCAGTGATGCTCGCGCTCTCCGTCATCCCCTTGATGCAAGGGTTCTTGGAGTTACCGATCGCGGCGCTGATCAAGCGTGAAAACTTCATGCCGCTTGCGATCGCTGACTTTGCCGCCGCACTCGGCGGCGCAGCTGCAGCAATCGGATTTGGTTTAGCGGGCTTCGGCGCCTGGGCTCTGGTGGCGCAGAACATCGTCAACATCGCCATTCGCGCGCCGATCATCTTGTTCGCTGCGCAGTACAAGCCCCGCTACTTCTTCAACATCGATTCGCTCGGCGAGCATTTCCGCTTCGCGCGCGATACCATGGGCTTTGCGCTGATGAGCATCATCGGACGCCAGGTCGATCCTTTCGTCATCGGTAAAGCGTTGGGCACAGCGCCGCTCGGCCTTTATTCCGTGGCCTTTCGGATCATGAATCTGCCTGCTGGCATTATCGCAACGCCAGTTCAGACCGCACTTTATCCGCGCTTGGCGCAGCTGCGCGACAAGCCAAACGAACTTCGCACCCTGGTTCTAGCGGCCACGATCGGACAAGCCGCCCTGGTATTTCCTGGCATGGCTGGCGCAGCGGCGGCGAGCGAAGCCTTCTTCGAGACGTTGCTTTCAGAACGCTGGGGCGAAGCGGGTCACATTTTCGCGGCGCTCGCCGTCGCCGGCATGGTGCAAACCATTACCGCGTTTAACAGCTCAATGCTGCAAGCGATCGGACACACTGGTACGCGCCTCCGTCTCACAGTCGAGTTCACTCTGCTCTGGGCAATCGCCGCACTGATCAGCGCGCAGTTCGGCATACTCGCGCTTGCTGCAACGTTCAGCCTGATCAGCGTTCTTTACCTACCACGCTCGCTCACGGTCCTGCTGAACTGCATTCAGTGTTCACCATTGGAATATTTCAAGGCGCTCGCCGGACCGGTATTGGCATCGCTTGGCATCATCGTCGTTCACTTGACGATTATGCGGTTCGCCGAGTTGAACAATTGGCAGGAGCTAGGCCTAGTGATCATCGAAGTCGCTGCCGCTTATAGTGCGCTTTTGGTGTTCGGTTGGCGTGACATCGAGAGGCGCATAGATGATGTGCGTGCGCTGATGGCGCAGCCTTCGCCAGAGAACGAGCCAATTTCGCCAGGTTAAGAATCCCTGCAAACATTGAATCCAACCTCAGAAGTGTAAGTCGTGACCAACGCCCCGTCCCCACAGCCGAAAATCTCGGCGATCATCGCGTCTTACAATCGCGCCGACTCACTCAAAGTCGCGCTGGAAAGCGTTTTCGCGCAAACGCTTCCCGCGCACGAGGTCTTCGTCGTCGATGATTGCTCACCGTCGTTCGACATCTTCGAATTGATGCGCCCCTGTGAGGGCCGCGTTCGCGTCCTGCGCAACGAAAAGAACTCCGCCGTCGGTCACTCTCGCAACCACGCGGTGCGGCATGCGACTGGAGACTATGTGGCGTTTCTTGACGATGACGACACCTGGAAGCCGGAAAAGCTTGAGCGCCAAATGGCGGCTATGGGCGATGCGCCAATGTCGCTCTGCGGCTTCGAGCGCATGCCAGATGGCACGACCAGCATCTGGCCGATCGATTATGTGCGCCTCGACATGCTGAAGCGCGGCAACCCGTTCTGCCCGCCCAGCGGATTCATCTGCAAACGTTCACTTTTTGATGTCGAGCAGTTCGATGAAAAGCTTCGTTACGGCGAAGACTGGGACTTCCTAATCCGCGCCGCCAAGCTTGGGCCGCTGCGATACGTCCCCGAGCCGCTGTTCAACTATCAAATGCCGCAACAAGCCGGCACGTCGATGGTCAACGAGATCAAGCAACTCGAGGCGACAAAGCTGCAAGTGCGTTACGACGCCACCGACAAGCACCGCGCTTTCCTCGGCGAGTATCATTACAAGCTACGCGTCGCGACCAGCACACTCGCGTTCATCGGCAGTCGCAACAACCGCATGCCATTCATCCGCCAGGCGCTCCGCAAGGCCGGGCTTGTGCCGACAGCGCATGCGTTGGCAAACGGCGTCGTGCGCAAAGTGCGGCAGAAGCTCGGCGCTAACCCGCGCATGTGAGCTTAACGCGCGATCCGCACCTGCTCGCGCACCTGCTCTTCGTCGTCACCCCAATTTTCGAACGGCGCGCGGACGGTTAGATCCTGCACAACGACACGCGCATCGTCATAATCGATCTCGAAAAGCGTCGTCTCTGCCGTTGGTTCTTCTATCGTCAGCCCTTCAATCCGGACCCGCGCACGTTCGTGTCCAATCCAAACATGGCAAGGGCTCGTCTCTTCCTCGCCGTCGCCACGGAAGTTTGGATTGCGGCTGACGCAATCGCGCATAAGCGCGCGCTCGCTCCAAATACGGAAGTTGCGCTTGTTATCTTCGGCGACGCATCCATTCAGGATCACGCCGTGGCTCTTGCAGTCGAAGCCGCCGTCGGTCGAACCGCGCGCCAAACAGTTTTCATAGACGATGCCGCGATTATCGGTTTCGTCCGAAAACCCATCGCCGTTCCAGTAGGCACCGGCGTTCATCTGACGAAAATCGGACATGACGCAGCGCCGAAACGTGATGTCTCGCGCGCTATCGTCCAACGCGCAGCCAGTGGGAAACACTTCATCGCCCTGCGCCGGGACGCCGATGGCTGAGCAGTCTTCGACAACGCCAGTGTTCGACGAATAGCGAATGCGCAAAAAGCTGCGCTCGACTCTTTGACCGTGGCAGCGCCTGATCGCGAAGCCTCGGAGATTGGCGGGACCATCATCGTCAACGGCTGTGTTTTCGAAGAAGCGATAGACATCGTCGAAGCTGCAATCTTCGACGATCAAATCGCGCACCGATCCGCCGATGCGAAAGCAGCCATTGCCGATGCGTACGAACGCAAAGTGCGAGAAGTGCAAGTGATTGGAGTGACGCGCTAGTCGAAACGCATCGAGGCCCACTTCGTCGTCGCTGCGATCGCCAACAATCCGCGCCTGCATAGCCGCACCGGTAACGCTATGGACACCCCGGATGCGCACGCGCGCCTCGCGACGACCGCCCGCACCGATGATCACCGGTTCTTCCAACTCGTAAGCGCCACGATCCGCGGCAACCAAAATCTCGCCACCCGCGCCGACGCGCGCGATGAGGCTATCGAGGTCCGAGATGTGAGCGGCATCGCTCCACGAGCCGCCATCGCCGTCACCATCCGGCGTCACATAGATCCTTTGCGCTCGCGCTGCGCCCGAGCACGCAGCGGCGAGCGGTAAAGCGGCCAAGAGAGAACGTCGGCTAAGGCGCATAACGACTATCCTCGCGCCGCATCCTCGCCTCGTCCATCGCAGTCCCCGCGGCGGTTAGCCCTGAAAGGCGCGCTCGCCAGGACGCGGGTCTCGCTGCTGGATCGGCTTGAACACGCCTGACCCTGTCACCAGCAGCCGATCGCCCGACCAGATTTTGCCCCGCACGACGTAAAGGCTGTCGTCCGTGGAGAGCACTTCGCTTGAACCCTCGATCCAATCGCCGATCTGAGCGCTGGAGAGAAAGTCGAGCGTCAGCCGTACCGTGACCCAGTAAGAAGAGGTCTCCACCGAGACGACATGGCCCCACGCCATGTCAGCGAAGCTCATCATCATGCCGCCGTGGGCGTTCTTCATGCCGTTGGTGTGGTGGTCCTCGACGCGAAAACCCATCGAGAAGGCGCCGCCCGGGCCTTGCCTGCGATAGAGCGGGCCAATCTGGCGAACGAACCCGCGCCGCCAGTCGAGCGCTACATAGCCTTCGGGGACCTCGAACGTCGGTGCGGAAATATCGTCAGACATGCGGCGGTGAACCTACTCATCGGCGCACAAAAGCAAAGGGGCGCTGGCTCGCGCCGCGCCCCTTGCTCCGGAGGAGGACCGCCCAGGCCCTATTCAAATGCGATGTCGTCGCCGTCCTTGTCGAAATCCTCGACATAAACTTCCTCGGCCTGCGGCCGAGCGATCCCAGCCTTTTTAGGCCGTGGCATGCCGTTGATCATGTCACTGCGCACATCAAAGCGCGCCGCACGGATCGCCGCATGGAAGCCGACGTTGTGAAGTACGATCATCACGTCGTATCCGCGCTCAGCCCAATAGGCTTCGATCTTGCGCTTCAGCTCCGCCGCGCCTTCGCGCGAGCAATGATCCGGACCGTCACGATCATTGGCCCCGGCGGCCCAAGCCGTCTCGAAGCCATTGTCATCGCTCGCCTTTTGCAGAGCATACGGTTTCACTTTGTTCATCCTTGCGCCCAAAACAAAACTTTTGTGACGATGTAGATGACAGAAATATTCGCACCCGAATATTGCACCTAAGTCTTGCGCGAAGCCCTAGAACGAATGTCACCGGTGGCGCGATTTCTGGCATAGGCCTTACCTATGCCCTTAGATATAGACCCTGATGCTGACTGCTCCGGCACCCGTCAGCGTGCTTGACTGGCGCCATGCCGAAGCAGCCGCTTGCGCTGATTATCGAGGACGACCCACCCTCGGGTGAGGCGCTGAGCTTAATCGTCGCCGATTGGGGCGCTGAGGTCGCATTCGGTCGCGATGGCGATGAAGCCGAGGCCGCAATCGCCGGACGGTTCGACGACCTTCGCTGGATCATCACCGATTTTCATTTGGGCGACGGCCCGCACGGCATTAGCGTCGTTCAACGACTCGTTGCGTTCGCACCGCACGCACGGGTTTTGGTGCTCTCGGGATCGTTCCACGGCAAAGCGCAAGCAGAAGCCGCGACGACGGGGTACGAGTTGATGCAAAAGCCTGCGCGGGCTTCGGCCATCATTGCTTGGCTGGAGGCTGGCTGACGCGGCGCACTAAGGAGCGGCGATGAACGCAAGTCAGGGTCACACCGCTCGATCCTACTTCCGCGCCGACTATATCCTCGTCGCCACCACCTTGCTGGTGTGCGTTCTAGTCGGATTATTGCTCTTGGCGCTTGCCAACGAGAGCGCACTTCACCGGCAGACACTGCGCACAATTTTCGAAGCGCGTAGCGCGCGAGACGGCGTCATGTCGTTGACGCAGTCCCTCGCGGATGCGGATGCGGCGCGTCGCGCGATGCTGATCGCCGGCGACCGCGATGCTCAGGCGCTTTACGCCAACGCTCAAAGCATGGCGAGGGAGAACGCCGCTCGACTTGAAGCAACCGCCCAAGCGACGAGCCCTGAGATCGCTTCAGCCGTCGCCAGCTTACGTCAGCTGACCGAGCGCTATCTGACTGAGCTCGACCGCGTCACCCCAACACAATTACGTTCAGCGCGCCTCGACCCAACTGCCGCCACCCACCGAGAAATCATGGCGGCGGCGGATGTTGTCCGCGAACTCGTCAACGCCCGCAACGATGCTGCCCGTGACCGCGAGGATCGCGTCCGCCAGCGTATTGACATCATCGCGGCAGTGCTCGCCATTGTCGCGTTTCTGGCGCCGGTGCTTGCGATCCTAGCGGTACGGCGCGAGCGCGATTTGTGGCGCACCGCCAACGAAATGGCCGAAGCGGCGCGCGCGCAAGCTACTCAGTCGGACCTCGCTAAATCGCGCTTCTTGGCGGTGGCGAGCCACGATATGCGCCAGCCCCTGCACGCGCTTTCGCTCTACATTAGCGCACTAGAGCGACGCATCGAGTCAGCTGAAGCGCGCGACATCCTGACCAAGATGGATCGCGCAACGCAATCACTTGTCGGCATGTTCTCGAAGCTACTTGATCTCGCACGCGTGCAGGCGGGCGCAGTGAAATTAGAGATCATTGCCACACCTTTGCAGGACGTGATCGACAAAGTTGCGGCCGAACATCCGGAAAGCGCAGTCACTTATGCGCGCTCCTCAGCAATCATTCGTACCGATCCAATCCTTCTGGAGCGGCTGCTGGGAAACTTAGTTTCCAACGCACTGAAGCATGGCGGCGGGAAAGTGCGGATTGAGTTAGCCGAACACCGCGATACAGTTGAACTCATCGTCTCAGACAACGGCCCAGGCATTCCGCCGGAGGATCAGCAGCGCATTTTCGACGAGTTTGTTCGCCTTGGCCGCACCACCGATGGGCTCGGCCTCGGCCTATCCATCGTCCGCCGCATTGCGGACTTGCTGAAAATTCCGATCGCGGTTGAGTCATCGCCGGGCGCAGGCACTAAGTTTCGCACACGCGTGCCGCGCGACACCTCAGCCCTAGCGCGTCCAACTGCATCTCCAAACGGTGAGGCGCTCGTCGGCCAATCCGTCCTGGTGATGGACGATGACGAGAACGCCCTGGAAGCCATGAGCGGCGCTTTCCGCGACATGGGTGCCATCGTGCGGGGCGGAGCACGAGAAGCTGAGCTGATCACAGTCTTGGACTCCGGATTTGCGCCTAGGCTTTTGGTTTTGGACTTGCGAATCGACGGCGAGATCATCGGCGTTGAGATCGCGCGGCGCCTTCGTCAACGCATCGCACCACCGCCGCCCGTGATCATCGTCACTGGCGATACTGCGCCGGAAACGCTCGCGATTCTGCAACTCTCTGGCTTTGTGTGGCTGATCAAGCCGGTCAATCCGGACGATGTCCGCAACGCCGCAGAGGCGCTGCTCAGTTCGACTTGAGCTTGGCGATGGCTTCCGCGCGCGTGCGTACGCCGATCGCACGATAAATCGCAGCGAGATGAATCTTCACCGTCCCCTCAGCGATATCGAGCGTGCGCGCAATTTCCTTGCTCGCTTGGCCCTTCAACAATTCGTTGAGCACTTCGCGCTGACGAAGCGTCAGCTTATCGCTGCCAGCAGCTGCCGGCGTTGGTGTCGCGACACTCGTGGATGCATCACGCCGACCCAACGCGGCGGGCACATAGATTTGTCCGTCGAGCACTTGGCGGATCGCTGCGGCGATTTCGTTCGAGGAGAGCGACTTTGGGATGTAGCCGTGCACACCAGCGCTCAGCGCTTGAATGATGTCGGCGCGCTCTTCCCAAGCCGAAACGACAGCGATCTTCGCGTCCGGGAATCCGTCGCACAGCGCGGTCAGCGATTCCGCGCCGGCCATCCCGGGCATGCGCAGATCAACGAGGATCAGATCACCGGCGCCCTCATTGGTGAGCAGTTCAATCGCCTGATCGAGAGTCTCGGCTTCGCGAACGTCAGACGCGCCAAGCGCATCGACCAGCAATTGGCGCAAGCCACTGCGGAAGAGTTCGTGATCGTCGGCAATCAGCGCGCGCATGCGGTCATGTCGTTGTTGTCGTCGAGCACCAAGCTCCGCCCGACGCCAACATGCGACGATTTCAGACGACGCTCAACCTTCAATTTACGGCGTCGCGGTGGCCGCAGCGCCCTGTAATGACGCTTCTGTCGCCTCAGTCGCACGCACGCGGCGCAGCGTGTCGATGCGTTGGCGTTCGATATTGAACAGTTCGAGCGCACGGCCCTCAAGGTTTCGGCCGTTGGCGACACGCAGATTGATCGGGTTGATCTGTTGTCCGCGCCGCAACACTTCATAGTGAAGGTGTGGGCCAGTAGAGCGGCCCGTGCTGCCGACGTAGCCGATCACCTGACCCTGGCGCACGCGCGCCCCCGCCCGCATACCGCGCGCGAACCGCGACATATGCGCGTAGGCGGTCTCATAACCGTTGGCGTGACGAACGCGGACGTAATTGCCGAACGCGCCGAACGGTCCTGCGCGCACCACCGTGCCATCACCCGCTGCAAGAATTGGCGTGCCAGTCGGTGCGGCGAAGTCGGTGCCACGGTGCATGCGCGAATAGCCGAGGATCGGATGGCGCCGCATGCCGAAGCCTGACGAGAGCCGCGCGCCATTGATAGGCGTTCGCATCAAGAAGCGCCGCGCGCTCTTGCCGTCGGCATCATACCAGTCCTGCTGTGAATCGCCCGGCGCGAGGAAGGCGTAAAAATTGCGCGGCCCGCGACGCGTCTCAAGCGCCACGAACAACAGATCGCCGGTGCGGACCGTATTACCTTCGTCATCGTAATAACGCTCGAAGATCAGTTCGAAATGATCGCCCGGCTGAACGTCGCGTTGGAAGTCGACGTCATATGAAAAGGCACCTGCCAGTGCCGCGATCTCGCGATCGGTGGCGCCCAGCGTGAGTGCCGTAGCGTAGAGGCTCGTGTCCACTTCAGCTGAGATGTGCGCGTTCTCGAACGTCAGCGGCATCAACACTTCGCGCGCCGCAAATGCGCCCGCCGTTGTGCGATTGGCCGTCACCGACGCGCCCGGCTCTGAGCGGAACGCAACGCCGGTAAGCTGAGCGTCTGAGAAGAAAAGGCTCACCGCCTGCCCCGGCCGAATGCGACGTGGGTCGTAAACGCCGTTGAGCGACGCCAGCGCAGCGTTGGCCTCCGAACGGGAGGCACCCGCTCGGGTCAAAAGCCCGGCCAAAGTCTCGCCATTGGCCACGCGCATCTCGCGGGCGGTGTGATCGAGGTAAGCTTCGGTAAACGCTAAATGCTCGGCCCGGCGCGCAGCCGCTTCGCGCACAGCGCTGGTCTCGGCGGCCTCGGCAGCGGAGCCGCCGCCGAACAATCCTGTGTTCCAAGCAAGCCCGAGCCCAAGGCAAAGCGAGGCGGCCATGACGCCGAACGCCATCAAACCTTTCCTGGCTTTCATGAGCCTTTGGGTAAAATCTGCACTCAACGCTGTGCTCCAACCGTCCGCGTCAGCGAAAAACATACAAAGGACAAGAGCTTTCGTCCTTTGGTTATCCCACCAGAAACCGATTTCAGTGCATTCCGTTGATCGACGTTATCGCCACGAGGGACGGTTAACGACCGAGCAAGGACCGCGCCAAGCGCAGAAGTATGCCACATAGGTCTAACCAGGCCGTTGCGAGTCAAGAACAAGCGGCGCCGCAGTCGCCCGATGACCCGCCGCCGGCCCGCCGTATTTTGATCGGCTGGACGACCGCTATCGCGGCGCTCGGGCTGAGCACGGCTGGCGTGATGGGCGTGCTTTGGCTGGCGCGCGAGCCAATCGCGACCTTTTTTATTGGCGCAGCACTCGCCGAGCGCGGCGCAGAAGCCGATTTCGACATTGTTAACCTTGATCTTTCCCACGTCGTCCTGAGCGGCCTTCGCGTGGGCGCCGAGAGTGCGCCGGATGTTTCGGCCCCCTTAGTGGAAGCCCGTTGGACCTGGGATGGCTTTACGCCCCGACTTTCAGGCGTGCGGATTGAGTCTCCTGTGGTGCGGCTGCGCATCAGTCCGGAGGGCCACGTCAGCGCCGGTTCCCTCGATCGCATCAGCGGCGGACCACCCGGCCGACGCAGGCCTTCAATCCCCGCGATCGACCTCACGATCGAGAACGGCCAAGCGCTGATCGATGCGCCATTCGGCGCGCTGACCGCGACGTTCGATACGTCCGGCCGCATCGGCGAAGATTTTCGCGGCGTTGGACGCATCGCAGAAGCCACGCAGGGCGAAGGAGACCACGCGCTCGCACGCGGCCGCGCCGATCTCGTCCTTGCCTCACGCGACAACGCGATCGCAGCGCAACTCACCGCCAGTGCCGGCTCGATCACGTGGGGCGGCGCAATTTTCGAACAAGCCAATGTCCGCGTCACCGCGCGCGCGCCGCTCGACCTTGCACGCTACGAAGCCGAGGCTGCATGGCGCGTTGCATCGATTCAGAGCGAGACGATTTCAGCACAGCAGATCTCCGGCGGCATCGGCGGCGAGGCCGCGACCGCAGAGAACTCACTGCAACCGCGCGTTTGGCAAGGCCAAGCACGGCTCAATGCAGGCGCTGCACGCATCGAAGGCAATTCATTGCAAAGCGCTCGTTTCGATGCGCGGCTTGATGGCGACGCACAGAATGGCCGCGCCCGTTGGTCTCTCGCAGGCGAAAACTTCGCCGGTCTCGCCATGCTCGCGCCGCGTCTCACAGCTGCGGGCGATTTGCGCATGACGCTCGGCAACGAGGCGAACGCGCAAGGCGGGGCGCAAGTTAGCTTGAGCCAAGCACGGCTCGATGCAGCGACGCAGGAAACGCTGCGCGACGCTTTCCCCAATCTGAACGGCGCACCAATCGGGCCAACGTTCGCATCGGCCGAACGCGCGCTTGATGCCGCTGCCGACAGCTTCGACGTGATGATCCCGCTCGGCCTCGCAATCGCGGACGACACCACGCGCCTGCGCATCGCAGCACCCATCGAAGCGCGCGCGGCGACCGGCGCCGTGCTCCGGCTCGCGCCTTTGCGTAACGATGCACCCGCACTGGTGCTGCAATGGCCCGGCGCTGCGCTGCATGGCGCACTGGAGCTGACACTTTCAGGCGGTGGTGCACCGCGCACGACGCTGCTGTTGGATACCATCGATTGGTCGCCGGGCGCTCCGTTCGAAGCGGACGGCACGCTCAGCCTCGCCGATTGGAGCGCTGACAACGCCAGCATCGCGACAGACGAACTCGCGATCGGCATCGCCATCGCGCCAGAGGGCAGCGGCCGCATCGATCTGCGCGGCCCCGCGACAATTACCGGCCCAGTTGGCGACGGCGAAGTGCGCAACATGGTTGCAGCACTCGATGTTGCGGTCACTTGGCAACCAGGCTGGCGCGTGACGCCGAATGGCTGCGTTCCAATTCAACTTGGCGGCCTCGATGCGGCAGGGCTTTCGTTCGGCAGCGGCGCATTTTCGCTCTGTCCGCTCGATGGCGCACTGATCGCAGCTGACGCAGGCAACAATCTTTCCGGCGGCTTCTCGATCCGCAGTCTCGCCTTGAACGGCCGCATGGCAGGGCCAGATGGTCAACCGGCGCGCTTGGCTTCGTCGAACGTCGTCGGCCGCTTCCGCGGTGTGACCGATGATATGACGCTTGCTGTCGAAGCAGCATCCCCAAGCCTCACCATCACGATGGCCGAGGACCGGACGCTCGCCATAGCCATGCAACGCGCCACCGCCGACGCCCGCATCGGCGACGGTACGTGGAGCGTCAGCGGCCAGTTCGAGGAAGGCACGCTCACCGACCCGTCTCTGCCCGGCACAGTGTCCACCATTGTCGGCGCCTGGAGCGCAACGCCGCGCGGCGATGATCAAGGCCCGATCATCGCCGTGCAATCAGCTGAAGCGCTACTGACTGCGAATGCACCTGCAACGGCGGAAGAACGCCCGCTCTTCAACCCGCTGCGCCTCGCCAATGTCAGCGCCGATGTTGCCGATGGCGCGATCAACGCCAACGGCTCAATCGTTCTTGATGATGGCCGCCGACAACTCGCCGCATTCACAGCGGTGCACAACATCGACACCGGCGCCGGCACAACGCGGGTCACGGCGCCATCCATCGTGTTCGACGAAACGCTGCAGCCCTATCAGATCAGCGAGCAAGCGCGCGGTATGGTCGAAAACGTGCGCGGCTCAGCTTCCGTCGTCGCCGATATCGCCTGGACACGCGGCGATCTCACCGCCACCGGCACGATCAGCACCGACGGCGTCTCGTTCGCCACCGCCACGATGCCGGTCGTGCAGGACGTGCGCGGCGCGATTTATTTCGATGACCTCTTCAACCTCACCACTCCACCCGGTCAGAGCGCGACGATCGGCCTGATCAATCCTGGCCTTGCCGCGCGCAATGGCCGCGTACGCTTTCAGCTTTTGCCAGAGCAACGCGTAGGCATCGAACAGGCAGAGTTTGAGTTCGCCAGCGGCATCCTAGCGATGTCGCCAACGGTTGTGCGGCTAGGCGAAGACGAAACCCGTATTGAACTCACATTGCGCGATGTCGACGCCGCCGATCTCATCGCAAACCTCAACGTGCCCGACCTCGCCGCCACCGGCCGAGTCGAAGGCACATTCCCACTGCGCCTCACGCGTCAGACCGCTTTCATTGAAGGCGGCGTACTGCGCTCGCAAGGCGACGGCGGCATTCTTTCGTACACCGGCAGCGCCGGCGACAACGTCGAAGGCTTCAGCCGCGTCGCCTTCGATGCGCTGCGCCGCTTCAGCTATGATGAGCTCACGCTCACGCTCGATGGCGACCTGAACGGCGAGGTGCTGTCCTCGATCGAGTTCAGCGGCCGTAATTCCGGAGAGCCTGTCGAGCTGAGCGACATGGCGGCCATTCCCGGCATCGGCAGCGTTCGCGTCCGAGGCGTACCGTTCGATTTCAACGTCCGCATCAGCGCCCCATTCCGCAGCCTTGCGCGCACCGCCGCCACGATCACCGACCCAGGTTCGCTGATAGAGCGCGCTCGGGGAGACGAAACCGACGCGGAAGTGGACATTCAAGCGACCCCGGCGCCGGAACCGGTTGACCCGGACGCACCCGGGACAAGATAAAGCCCTGCTTCAGGTCGCGTTCAGAGCGGCCTGGATAAAAGTTCATCCTTCGAGGAGCTCCAGACGATGCGAGCACACATACTGACCGGACTAGGTGCGGCAATCGCCGTCGCGGGCTGCATCCCGGTGCAGATCCAGGCGCCGGACGAGCCGATTGAGATCAATCTCAACGTCAACATCCGGCAGGAAGTGATCGTGCGCCTTGAGCGCGACGCTGAAGAGCTGCTTGAGAACAATGAGGGGCTGTTTGGCCCCGGAGGCCAATAATCATGAAACGCAACATCGCCATCGCTTCGGCGCTTGCTGCTCTGGCTGCAGCTGTCGCCTTCTCCATGCCCGCCGCCGCGCAAGACGCAGCGCTTAACCAAGCGCGCGGACAAGGCCTGATCGGCGAACAAGCCGATGGTTACCTGGGCTTCGTGCCCGGCGCCTCGATCAACGCCGACCTGCGCGGACGCGTCGAACAAAACAACATCCAGCGCCGCGCGCTCTACACGCGCCGCGCCGCCGAACGCGGTGTCTCGGTCAACGAAATGGCTGCAGCCGTCGCCTGCCAAGTGTTCGAGCGTCCGCAGATTGCGGTTGGCGAACGCTATCGCAACGAAGGCGGCCAGTGGCGCCAGCGGACCGCCTCCGCGGCGGTCGAAGTACCGAGCTTCTGTGGCTGATCCACCACCTCCTCCTCGATGGAGGAGGTGGCCGCGGCACGCGGCCGGAGGAGGTGCACGCACCAGATGTGAAGGCGATGCCTCGCGAGGCTCAACCCCCACGTCTGCGGGCCTCACTTCCTCAGTCCGCGCTTCGCGCCGACAGCTCCTCCATCGAGGAGGAGCGAAACGGCCACAACGTCGCGCGACGCCGCCACCGCTAGCGAACGCTTTCAAAACGCCCCACATGATGAGCGCATGAAAGTCTTTCTGCTCACCATCTCGCTGGGCGGCATTCTGGCCGCTGTGATGTTTGGCGTGCTCTCCGATTGGGACGGCTCGGCCATGAGCGTGCACGGCTGGATAGCACTGGGCCTCGGCACCTTCTTCTCTCTCGCAGTCGGCGGCGGCTTGATGGCGCTCGTCTTTCACTCGGCCCGCAAGGGTTACGACGACCGGATCGGCGTCGAGCCGATCGATCCCGACTAATGGTCAGGCTGAGCATATTGTGATAGGCTCAGGCGCGTTAGGTTAATGGCTACACCCAAATCCCAGGCCCCGAGCTTCAAGTCGCTCTACACGCATGGCTTCGTGCGCGTCGCCGCTTGCGCGCCTGTCGTGGCGCCAGCGAACCCCGCCGAGAACGCCGAGCGCATTCTGAAGTTCTGGCGCGAAGCCGACGCCGAGAGCGCCGCCATCCTGCTGACGCCGGAGCTTTCGCTTAGCGGCTACGCCATCGACGACTTGCTCTTGCAAGACGTGCTGCTCGATAGCGTCGAAGCAGCGATCGCGAAGCTCAAGGCCGAGAGCGAGAAGCTTTTCCCGATCCTGATCGTCGGCGCACCGTTGCGTGCGCGCGGCGCTTTGTTCAATTGCGCCGTCATCATTCATCGCGGCGACATTCTGGGCGTCGTGCCGAAGAGCTTTCTGCCGAACTATCGTGAGTTCTACGAGAAGCGGCATTTCGCAAGCGCTGCGGACACCCAAGAGAATCTCATCAACGTCTGCGGCGAGGATGTCGGCTTTGGCGCCGATGTCATTTTCACCGCGACCGACAATCCGGACTTCGCCTTCCACGTCGAAATCTGCGAAGATTTCTGGGCGCCGACACCGCCCTCCACCATGGGCGCGCTCGCTGGCGCGAACATTCTGCTCAATCTCTCGGCCTCGAACATCGTCATCGCCAAAGCCGAGGACCGCTCGATTCTGTGCGACGCGCAATCGCGCCGCTGCACCGCCGCTTATGTGTTCGCAGCCTCCGGCTACGGCGAGAGCACCACCGATCTTGCGTGGGACGGCCAGATCGTTGCCTATGAAATGGGCGAGAAGATCGCCGAGGGCGAGCGTTTCAGCCGCGACCCAAAGCTCGTCATTGCAGACATCGATGTCGCGCGCATCGCACAAGAACGCCGCCGTCTGTCGAGCTTCCGCGACGCTCAAGCGCGCGTAAAGGATCAGTTGATCAACTGGGCGCACATCACGTTCGAGCTGAACGCGCCCACCGGCGATCTACCACTGAAACGCAAGCTCGACCGCTTCCCATTCGTGCCGGACGACCTCGCCCGCCGTGACCGCGACTGCTTCGAAGCTTACAACATCCAAGTCCAAGGCCTCGCACGCCGCATCGAGGCGACGAACACCAAGCGCGTCGTCATTGGCGTCTCCGGCGGCCTCGATTCCACGCATGCGCTGATCGTCATCGCCCGCGCCTTCGATCTGCTCGGCCTGCCGCGCAAGAACATTATCGGCGTCACCATGCCGGGCTTTGCGACGAGCGACGCGACCAAAGCCAATGCATGGGCGCTGATGAATGCGCTTGGCATCGATGGACGCGAAGTTTCGATCGAGCCGCTGGCGCAGCGTATGCTCGAGGATCTCGATCATCCCGCCGCGCGTGGCGAGCCGGTCTATGATGTCGCTTACGAGAACGTCCAAGCCGGCTTGCGCACCGATTACCTCTTCCGCCTCGCCAACAAGGAAGGCGGCTTCGTCGTCGGCACCGGCGATCTCTCGGAGCTCGCGCTCGGCTGGTGCACGTACGGCGTCGGCGATCATATGAGCCATTACAACGTCAATGGCGGCGCGCCGAAGACGTTGATCCAACATCTGATCCGCTGGGTCGCCGACTCCAAGTTCTTCGATGCCAACACATCGAACACGTTGCTGAGCGTGCTCTCCGGCGAGATCAGCCCCGAACTCATCCCCGGCGCTACGCCGCAAAGTACGCAAGCTGTCGTCGGCCCGTATGAGTTGCAGGACTTCAATCTCTATTGGTTCACACGTTATGGCCTGAAACCAAGCAAGATTCTTTTCCTCGCCTGGAGCGCTTGGCGCGAGACGTACGATTACGCCACTTTGCGCAAATGGCTCGAAGTGTTTTTGAAACGCTTCTTCGCCCATCAGTACAAGCGCTCCGCTGTGCCGAACGGCCCGAAGATCGTCTCCGGCGGCGCGCTCTCGCCACGCGGCGATTGGCGGATGCCCAGCGATGCAGCAGCCACCGCGTGGCTCGCCGAATTGCACGCGAGCAGCCCTGAGCAGCTGGACTAGACCCGCCCCGCGTGCTTCACCCCGCGCGATGATCAATCCCAAGCTCTCCGACCTCATAGACCTTGCGCTCGCGGCTGGACGCGAAATCATGATCGTACGCGCTGCGGGCTTCGATGAAAAAACCAAGCTCGACGGCTCGATCGTCACCATCGCCGACCAACGCGCTGAAGCGATCATCGAACAAGGCCTCGCGCGCATCGCACCCGACGTGCCGATGATCGGCGAAGAAGCGGTCGCCGATGGGCGCATTCCGCAATGCGGCGAACTGTTCTGGTGCGTCGATCCGCTTGACGGCACCAGAGGCTTCGCCAAAGGCGGCGACGAGTTCACCGTCAATATCGCGCTCGTCCAAAACGGCACGCCAACTCACGGCGTTGTCTATGCACCCGCAACGGGTGAGCTTTACGCAGGCGAGCCTGGCGCTGCTTTTGCTGCGCGGTGCGAAGTCGCAACCGCGACGCTTCAAACGCCGCTGGCGGCCATCAGCGCACAACGCGAGAAGCCGACACAATGGCGCATCGTCGCGTCTGAAACCTCCGGCCGCGATGCGCGCACTGGCGATTTTGTACGTACACTCGATGGCGCGGTGAAGCACGCAAGCTCCTCGATCAAGTTTTGCCTCGTCGCTGCTGGCGAAGCCGACCTCTACCCGCGCTTCGGCGAAGTCTGCGAATGGGACGCCGCCGCCGGTCACGCAATTTTACGCGCAGCTGGCGGCGACATCATGCGCCTCGACGGCGCGCCGCTAAAATACGGCGATCGCGACGGCGGTTTTCTGGTGCGCGGCTTTGTTGCTTACGCGAACGAGGATGCTAAGCGCGCGGCGCTGAATGCGATGGGCTAGATGCGCGAATGTTTGCAGGTTGGAGCGCGGGCCTCCGGCCCGCATCTTCCTTCGCGCCTAGGAGCAACAAACAATGCGGGCCAGGAGGCCCGCGCTCCAACCTGTTGGCGTCGGCGCCTTTAGCGCGCACCCAATCTATCCATATTTTTTCCGCGCCAAACGCCTCAAAACAAACGCGCATCACAAAATCTATCCTACACCTCTGGCTCTGAGCGATACTGCGTCTGTCCCTGACAGGGAGGGTTTCGAAGAGCTCCGAAGCTTAGAAATGTCAGGAGGCGGTCGGCGCGGTGGTCGTCGCTTCGGGGATTATCCTCGTTGAGTAGGTTTCATGTGGGGTTGACCGCATGAAATGAAAGCGAACGGCGCACCACATGCTTGCGGGGAGTGAAACCGTAAGGTCCGAGCATCGTCGGAGATGTTCGCGCGCGGCACCGGCAAGTGGCGATGGAGCTAAGGCCCCGGGAGGCTCTGCGTCTCGGTGAGTCGACAAGGCAACTCCTGATAGCCAATCCGGGAAAGAACGACCGTTAACGGGGCGCGTCGATCGCGCAGGCGTTCTCGCAAGAGGGCGCCACAACAGGTACTACCCCAGCGCGTTCCGCGCGCCCCGTCCTCCCAACTTTTGGGTGACGAACTGCAGGCTCAACTTTGAGGGCGGCGCCTTCGAAGTGACTTGCTGTGGCCAATGGAGAAGATTTGCGTGTGAGACACACACTCCGTCATCCTGGGACGCGCTACGCGCGGGCCCAGGATCCAGGGGCCACGAGTTGTGCGTTTGCCCCTGGGTCCTGGGCTCATCCGCTTGCGCGCGATGCGCTCCAGCGAATGCCCCAGGATGACGGCTAACTCAGCCGTTGCACCAAGCGTTTCATGAACGCTGCGCCCTCTTCGATTTGCGTGCGCTCGATCCATTCGTCGGGCTGGTGCGCTTGTTCGATCGAGCCTGGGCCGCAGATCACGGCGGGCAAGCCGGCTTGCTGAAACAGTCCGGCTTCAGCCGCGTAGGAGACAACACGCATGTCGTTATCGCCGGTCAGCGCACGCGCCAGCGCTTCGGCGTCGCTGTCCGGCGCAATCGCGAGGCCCGGCGTGATCGATCGACGCGTGACGCTGACGCCGCCTTCCGGCGCGCGCGCTTTTATCTCTGCATCGAGCACATCGGCAGCAGCGCGGAAACGCGCTTCAATCTCGTCGCCTTGCACGACATCAGGGCAGCGCAAATCCCATACGAACTCGCAGCGTCGCGCCAAGATATTTGCCGCCGTACCGCCTTCGACGCGGCCGATGGTCATCGTCGCGGGCGTGAAATGCGCGTGACTGACGGTCTTCGCCGCATGCCCCATCTCGACCACGAGATTCATCAGCTTCAGCGCCTCCATCACCGCAGAGACGCCTTGCTCTGGCAGAGACGAATGCGCCTCACGGCCAGTGATCTCTACCACGAAGGAGCGCACGCTTTTGTGCGCGGACACCACCTTCATCAACGTCGGTTCGCCGACGATCACCGCCGAAGGCTTAGGTAAATCGCGGACGATCTCAGCGATCATCGACGGCGCCCCCAAGCAGCCGATCTCCTCATCATACGAAAACGCCAAGATGATCGGCCGCTTCAATGGCGCGGCGCATGCTTCATCGACGTGCGCCAAAGCGAGCGCGATGAAGCTTTTCATATCCGCCGTGCCGCGCCCGAAGAGTTTGCCGTCGCGCTCGGTCAGCGTCCACGGATCGCTCGTCCAAGGTTGGCCGTCGACGGGCACCACATCGGTGTGGCCCGACAAAACCACGCCACCCTCAACGTTCGGGCCGATCACGGCGAAGAGATTGGCTTTCGATCCATCTGCATTCATCACCCGCCGCGAAGCGACGCCACGCTCACGAAGAAAATCCTCGACCCACGCAATCAGCGCGAGATTGGAATTACGCGACGTAGTGTCGAACGCGATCAATCGCGCAAGGATTTCAAGCGCGGCGGCGCTCACTCGCGCGCTTCGACCGGCTGGCCGCCTGGCTCTTGGAACGCCAGCAGCACGATGCGGAAGCGCAGCGCTGCATTCGGCGGGATTTCGCCGCGACCGCTTTCGCCATAGCCGAGCGAACCTGGGAAGGTCGCGATCACATCGTCGCCTGGGCGCATCTGCGTGATCGCTTCAGAGAAGCCGCGCACGACGGCGCCAAGCGGAAACTCTGCCGGTTCGCGGCGCGCGAAGGATGAATCGAACACTTCGCCGCCGTCAACGAAGCTGCCTTCGTAATGCACGAGCACGTTGGCATCCATGGTTGGCTGCGGCAGCGCTTGATCGTTGCCGCGGCGAACAAACTGGAGTTCGAGGCCCGACGGGAACGTCACCGGCTGCTCATCAACTTCGCGGCTCAGCGATGCTATCGTATCTTCCACGGCTGTCGCCTCCTCGGTTTCACCGGCGCGGATTTCGTCCATCACGCCATTGCCGCAGGCGCCAAGCATCAGCAGCGCCGCTGTGGCCATCACAAATCGCTTCATCATTACGTCCTCTTAGCGCGCCGATCAGCGATACAGCGCTTCTGCTTCTTCAATGATCCAAGTCTCGGCAACAGCAGCGCGCTCCCAGTCTTGGAAGGCAGCATCTGCGAAAATCGCGTCGCAATAGGCTCGCGCGGAATCCGGTGCGCTTACGTTATAGGTACGGAGCCGCGTGGCGACCGGCGCAAACATGGCGTCGGCGATGCTGCGCGCGCCGAACAAGAACGGTCCGCCAAAGCGGCTCTGCAAATTGCCCCACAAGGCGTAGAGCCGGTCCAAATCCTGGCGCACATCGCTCGGCCATTGCGGCTCGCGCTCGACGCGGCGGCGAATGTTCATCGACATATTGCGCCGCACGGCCGCAAAGCCTGCGTGCATCTCAGACGCGACCGCGCGCGCTTCGGCGCGGACCAATGCGTCGGCGGGCCACAAGCTTGGCGCTTGCTCTGCCGCCCATTCGCAGATCGCCAAGCTTTCATAAATGACAACGTCGCCGACATGCAGCGCCGGCACCCGTCCGCTCGGCGACACCGCGCGGACTTCCTTGATCTGCGACTGGCCATAGCCCTCGCCACCGAGCGCAATGACGTGCTCAGCAAACGAAATCCCGCCCCATTTCAGCGCCAGCCATGGGCGCAGCGACCAGGACGAATAATTCTTGTTGCCAATATGGAGGATAGGCGCGGCCATAGGCGGCTTGTTTCAGAGCCTCGGCGGGAGATCAAGCGGCGCCCGCCGCTTCCCCCTTTTGCCGACGCAGGCTAGGCTCGCGTCCGAGGGTGGGAGACGAACCTGATGCGTATTGCAGCGGCGGCCGCGACGATTGCGGCGTGTGTTCTGGTGAGTTTCGCGACAAGCGGCGGCGATGTCGGCCAGCTGACGCGATTCTCCGACATTTCCGGCGCCAGCGCGCCCGCCGAGATCGCCGATCTCCTCGTCCAAAAGCAGGGCGCGCCGATCAAGCCGGGCGCCGGCGCCGGCCCCAACCCCGCGCCGCGCGGCAACGACAGCTGCCGCTGGGCCAACGATAACGAGTGCGACGATCCCGATATCGGCACCGGCGCCTGTACGCTCGGCACCGACGCATCCGATTGCCGCCGCATCCGCGCTGGCACCGAGGACGATTCCTGCCGCTGGGCGCGCGATGGCGAGTGCGATGAACCAGGCTTCGGCACCGGCGCATGCGTGCAAGCGACCGACCGCACCGATTGCGGCCCGATCAACTGGATGCGCAACCAGACCGACCGTTGCACGACCTCATTCAATGGCATTTGCGAAGAAGCGTCGCGTGGCGGCAATGGCTCGTGCGCGCCTCGCACAGATCGCACCGATTGCTTCAGCCGCGAACGGGTTCTGACCATCAACGATCACTTCTTCGGCCGCGACGACCGCGTGCGGGTGAACCCACAACAAGCGCCATGGCGCTTTATGGGCCGCTTCACCAACACCGAGGGCGAAGCGTGCACGGCGACTTTGATCGCGCGTGACGTGCTCATCACTGCGGCACACTGCATCCACGGCGAGAACAGCGTCACCAGCGGCGGCACGTTCCGCCCTGAAGCTGGCGGCACGGAGGCACGCGCGGTGGCGTACCTCATTGATCGCCGCTTCAACTATCGCCGCTTCAACACGACCGACGAAATCGACGGCATGGATTGGGCGCTCATCCGCATCGACCAGCCGCTCGGCGATCGGCTTGGTTTTGCTGGCGTGCGCAACATTACGGGTCAAGGCACGCGCGCTGCGGCGGGCTTCGAGCTGCTGCAGGCGGGTTATTCTTGGGATACGGGCGATACGCTCTCGGCCAACATCGATTGCAACATCGTTGAAGCCGCAAACGACGGCACCTTCGCGCACGAATGCGACACGACGCGTGGCGATTCCGGATCTGGCTTCCTGGTGCGCAACGGCAATGGGTTTGATCTCGTTGGGGTTGACTCAAACTTCCGCCGCAACCCCAACGGCCCGTTCATTTATATCGCCGTGAGCGCCATGTCGTTTCAGCCGCACGTGGCCGACTTTGTCGCCGGGCGCACCGGCATTGCGTTCGGCGCTCAAGCGGCTGGCAGCGGACGCAAATAGGCGAAGGCCCGCTCCTTGCCTCGCCTGTCGCACGAAGTGTGGCAGGCAGGCAAAGTGCGTCTCGAAACGATACAACCCCATGAATTGGGCACAGAAACGCTGGAAAAATGGCGCGCGCATCAACGCGCCCGTCCCGAACTGGCGAGCCCGTACCTCACGCCGGAATGGGCGCTGCTCGTCGGCGAAGCGCGTGGCGACGCACGCATCTGCATCATCAATGACGGCGAAGGCTTCTTCGGCGCACAGCGTATGTCGGCTTTTTCAGCCATGGGCATGGGCGCGCCGATTGCTGACTATCAGGGCATCGTGAGCAGCGAGCCGCTGGATGTCAGCAGCGTAGATTTGTGCCGCGCACTCAACACCGGCCGCATCGATCTCACCCACGTTCCCGCAGGCGCGGCGCCGATCGTGGTTGCCGGGCACGAAGGCTCATGGATCGCCGAAACCAGCGGCGCGCGAGAGCTTTACGAAGCAGCGCTGAAACAGCGGCGCAGCGAGTTCGTGCGTCAGACCGAAAAGAAGGCGCGTAAGCTGGCCCGCGACAAGTCGGAGCCGGTTTACCGCGTCCACACCGCGCCATCAGCGCAGTTTGAAACGCTGCTCGCTTGGAAAAACGCACAGCTTGAGCGCAGCAACCAGCCGCGCATCTGGGCGACCAAGTGGGTGCGCGATGTGCTCGAGCGCTGCGCCGAAACCCAGACCCATGAGTTTGCAGGCCTAACCTTCACGCTGGAAGTCGACGGCCAACTCGTCGCCGGCGCATTCTGCTTGAAAAGCGCGCGCGTGCTGCACTTCTGGATCGTCGCACACGACAACGCCTTTGACGCCTATTCTCCGGGCGTGCAGCTGGCGCGCTGGATCGTTGGCTGGGCGGCTGAGCACGGCATCGCCGAAGTCGATTTCGGCCCCGGCGATTACCAATACAAGCGCCAGCTCTCGACCACACAGCGCATGCTCTCTTACGGCGTCGCCTCCGGCCAATCGCTCTCCGGCCTCATGCGCCGCACGACCTACGCCATGCGCAGCGGCGTCGAGCGCGTGCCACATGCACGCATCGCGGCCTTTCCCGGCAAGGCGATGCGGCGCTTGGACTTGATGCGCGCGCTTGGCTAGCCCTACGATTGCCCGGACCTGCCGTCGCGTCTACAAAGCGCCATGGCGATCGAAGCACCCCGCGTAAATACTCCAGCCGTAGCCTATGCGGACATCTTGGAAGCGGCGAAGCGGCTGGATGGCCACTTAGAGCGCACGCCGACGCATCATTCGCGCCCGCTCTCACGCGAAACTGGCCTCGATCTTTGGGTCAAATACGAAAACCAACACGAGACCGGCGCCTTTAAGGAACGCGGCGCGCTCAATCGCTTGCTTCAGCTCAATGCTGACGAGAAAGCGCGCGGCGTCATCACCGCGTCAGCCGGCAATCACGCGCAAGCGCTGGCGCATCACGCGCGCGCGCTGGGTGTGCCTGCGACCATCGTCATGCCCAAGGCCACGCCCAATGTGAAAGTCGAGCAAACGCGCGCACGCGGGGCTGAGATTGTGCTGGAGGGCGACACGTTCGACGATGCGTTCGCGCACGCCATGAAATTGCGCGCCGAGCGCAATCTCGTCTTCGTCCCGCCGTTCAACGACGCAGCGGTGATCGCTGGCCAAGGCACGGCGGCGATCGAGATGCTCGAAGATGCACCTGACCTCGATACTTTGGTGATCCCGATTGGCGGCGGCGGCTTGATGGCCGGCATGGCGATCGCGGCGAAAGCGATCAAGCCGTCGATCCGCATCATCGGCGTGGAAGCGGCGATGTATCCGTCCTTCACCGCGTTCGGACGCGGAGAGAAAGTGACCACCGGCGGTCAGACGATCGCCGAAGGCATCGCGGTCAAGCAGATCGGCGATCTCACCTACGCACTTTCGGAGCCGCTTGTGGACGAGGTCATTCTCATTGATGAGCCAACCTTCGAACGTGCTATTGCGCTCTATATCAGCGCGGAAAAAACCGTCGCTGAGGGCGCGGGCGCAGCCGGGCTTGCGGCGGTGCTTGCGCATCCGGAGAAATTCGCAAACCGAAAAGTCGGGCTCGTGCTCTCCGGTGGCAACATCGACACACGCTTGCTCGCTTCCGTGCTTGAGCGCTCGATGGTGCGCGAGGGCCGCATCGTAATCTTGCGCTTCGTTGCTGACGATCGCCCCGGCATTCTGGCGACCGTCACGCGGATCATCGGCGACAAGGGCGGCAACATTTTACAAGTCGCACACCATCGCATGAGGCTCGACGCGCCAGCCAAGGGCGTTGAGTTCGACATCGAAATAGAAACGCGCGGCGGCACTCACGGCAAGGAAATCATCACCGCCCTTCAAAGCGCCGGATACGACGCACGCAGCGTCTGACGCGGTTCCCTTTCGCGTGACCTCCCCGTAAGGCTGTGGTAGTTGAGCGCGCGAGGGAATAGGCCGGCTGCGCGCTTCGCTCGATGCCGCAGTCTGATGGAGGGTGCGAATGCGTCGTTTTTTCAATACACTAGCTGTGGTCACGGTGGCCGCTGCGGGCTTTGCCGTCACTGACGCGCACGCACAACGCGCTGCTGCAAGCACGACCCCGGCGGTGCCGCGCTGCACGCAAAATCTCGGCACCATCTCGATTCAAAATGGCGACACTTACCAAGGTTGGCGCCAGATGAATTTGCAACCGCCGGCGGCTTTGCTGCGCGTCGTCGTTCAACAGTCCGGCTGCTTCACAGTCGTTGAACGCGGCGCCGGCCTCGACGCGGCCATGCGTGAGCGCGATCTCGCGGGCGGCGGCCAATTGCAACGTGGCTCGAACGTCGGCGCCGGCCAAATCCGCGCTGCAGATTACGTGCTGCTTGCGGACGTCGTTGCACAGGATAACAATTCGAGCGGCGGCGGCCTCGGCGCGGCGGTCGGCGGCGTAGTCGGCGGACGCCTAGGCGGCGTGATTGGCGGTATGGGCGTGCGTTCGCAAACGGCGCAAACAACGCTGACACTCGCCAATGTGCGCACAACGGAGTCGTTTGCCGCCGAAGGCAACGCGCAAAACCGCAACTTCGCGTGGGGCGGCGTCGGCTTTCTCGGAGGCGGCGGCGTTGGTCTCGGCGGTTATACCGACACTGAAATCGGTCGCGTCGTCACCGTAGCTTTCATCGACGCCTACACGCAGCTCGTTGGACAACTTGGCGTGCTCGACACTTCGGCCGCCGCAGCTGCGCCGCAGCGTACGTTCCGCACGACGCAAGCCACGCCACTGCGCTCGCGCGCTGGCGGCGGTTCGACACTGCGTAACCTACCAGCAGGCGCGACCGTCTATCCGCTAGGCGAGCGCGACGGCATGTGGTGGCGCGTCGCCGACGAGAACGACAACGAAGGCTGGGTGAACAACGACTTCCTCGCACCAGTCGAGTAAGTCTAAGTTCAACCGCTAAAGTATCGGGGCCGCGCATCGATGGGGTGCGCGGCCCTTTGTTTTACTCGGCTGCGACTGCTTCCGGCGGATCGAACTCGGCAACGAAATGCCCCGGCCCGACTTGCGACCATTGCGGGCGGTATTGGGTCGCGTCGGGATTGTCGATGATCTTCGACTTCAAGAAGCGCAGCGGCGCGCGTGTATCGAGCGGGCTCGGCAAATCGCCGACCAAGCGCACGCGCGGCTTGTTGCGCGCAATGTCCGGATCGGGCGTCGGCGCTGCTGCGAGTAGCGCTTTGGTATAGGGGTGGCGCGGATCGTTGAGGATGACCTCAGACGGGCCGTATTCGACGGCGCGGCCGAGATAAAGCACGAGCACATTGTGGCTGATCTCACGGACGACCGCGAGATCGTGGCTGATGAACAAGAAGCTGGTTTTGAACTCGCGCTGGAGGTCAGCCAAGAGCCTCAAAATCTGCGCCTGGATCGACACATCGAGCGCCGACACGGCTTCATCACAGACGACGAGCTTCGGCTTCATAATCATCGCACGCGCGACGCCGACGCGTTGGTTTTGGCCACCCGAAAGCTCGTGCGGGTAACGGTTGATCAAATCAGGATCGAGACCAACAAGAACCATCATCTCCTTCACGCGCTCTTCGCGTTGAGCGCGGCTGAGCATCGGCTCAAACGCGAGCAACGGCTCGGAGATTGAAGCGCCCAGCGTCATACGCGGATCGAGGCTGGCGAGCGGATCTTGGAAAACGATCTGCAAATCTTGGCGTGCTTTGCGGATCGCTTCTTTTTCGCTCGGCACAAGGTTGCGCCCAAGGAAGCTCACTTGACCCGCATTGCGCGGCAGCAATTGCACGACCGCACGCGCGAGCGTGGACTTGCCGCAACCGCTCTCGCCGACGATGCCAAGCGTCTCACCTGCGTGGAGCTTAAAGCTCACGCCATCGACAGCGCGCAGCGGCTTCTTCTTGCCGAAGAACGAGCCGTCTTTGATCTGCACCGGAAAGGTGACCCGCACGTCGTCCACTTCGAGGATCGGCGCGCCGGTGTCCGCAACCGCCAAGGTCTGCGAACGCGCGCCATCGATGCGCGGCACAGCTTTGAGAAGCATGCGCGTATAATCAGCTTTCGGCGCTGAGTAGATTTCATCGACGGTGCCGGTCTCGACGACTTCACCACGGCGCATCACCGCCACACGCTGCGCCATGCGCGCGATGACGCCCATGTCGTGCGTGATCAAGGCAACAGCCGAGTTGGTGTCACGACGGAGATCTTCGATCAGGTCGAGCACTTGCGCCTGCACTGTGGCGTCGAGCGCAGTTGTCGGCTCGTCGGCGATCAGCAACGCAGGCTCTGACATCATCGCCATGCCGATCATGACGCGCTGGCGCATGCCGCCTGACAATTCATGCGGGTACTGATCCAGGCGCCGCGCTGCTTCCGGAATGCGCACACGCTCCAACCACTCCGCAGCACGTTGGCGCGCCGCGTCACCGGTGACTTGGAAGTGATGCTCAAGCACCTCGCCCATCTGCGCGCCGATGGTCATGTGCGGAGTCAGCGCCGTCAGCGGATCTTGAAAAACGAAGGCGATATGGCGGCCGCGAACCTTATTCAGCTCCTGACGGCTGATGCCGAGCATCTCGCGGCCCTGAAACTTCACCGAACCAGAGACGCGCGCATTCGTGGCGGTCAAACCAAAGGCAGCCAGGAACGTCTGGCTTTTGCCCGAGCCGCTTTCGCCGACGATGCCGAGGCATTCGCCCTTGCTCAGCATGAACGAGACGCCCTTCACGGCCTCAACATCGCCGTCTGGCGTGTCGAAGGTGACGGCGAGATTGGAGATTTCGAGAACCGGTTCAGTCATGGGCGCGGAGACTAGCCATGCTTCGTCCCAAGTCCACACCCGGATGCCGCAACGACAGAGGTTCGCATTGCCGCAGCAAACGCGCTATGCCCGGAACAAAGCGGAGCAAGCTCAATGGCCCTGATGAATTACCTGACCCAATGCACGTTCGATCACGGCGCGTTGGAGCAAACGCCGAAGGTGTTGCAACGGCTGGGTGTGAAGCGGCCGTTTGTGGTCACTGACCCTGGCCTGAAGGCCAACGGCTTGCTGGCCGCCTTACTCGCAGCACTCGGCCAAGAACCGGCGGGCGTCTTCACCGACACGCCGCCGAACCCGACCGAATCCGCCTCCGCAAAAGCGGCCGAGGCTTACCGCGCCGGACAGTGCGATGGCATCGTCGCCTTCGGCGGCGGTTCATCCATGGACCTCGCCAAAGCTGTGGGCCTTATGGTCACGCACGCCGGCCCGTTCGAGCGCTTGGGCGGCAGCGTCAAAGGCATGAAGCACATCGGCCCGATCCCGCCGCTCGTCGCTATCCCCACAACCGCCGGCACCGGCTCGGAAGTTTCGCCCGGCGCAGTTGTGATCCTCGACAACGGCCGCAAAGAAACGTTCGTATCACCGTTCCTCGTCCCGAAGGCGGCCATCTGCGATCCGGACCTCACACTCGGCCTGCCGCCCGGCCTCACCGCCGCCACCGGCATGGACGCCATGACCCACTGCATCGAAGCTGTGCTAACGCCGGTCGTGCATCCGCCAGCCGAAGCGATTGGCGTCGATGGCGCTGAACGGATTGGCATTTGGCTCGAGCGCGCGGTCAAGAACGGCGACGATAAAGACGCGCGCTGGCACATGATGATGGGCTCGTTCGAGGGCGCGCTCGCGTTTTCGAAGGGTCTCGGCGCCGTGCATGGCCTGTCGCACGCCCTTGGCCGCATTCACGAGCTTAAGCTGCATCATGGCACACTGAACGCGGTGATCTTGCCGCACTCGCTGGCGATGATCGGCAATCAGGCGGAAGAAAAATTCGCGCGTCTGCGCCGCGCTTTGGGTCTCGCGCCAAACGCCGACCTTGCCCAATACATCGCCGACCTCAACGCCCGCATCGGCCTGCCCGCAAGCTTAGGCGCGATGGGCGTGAAAGAAGAGCACGGCGAAGGCGCGATCGACTACGCCGTCAGCGATTTGGCGACGCTCACAAACGCGATCCCGTTTGAGAACGAGCAATATCGGGAGTTGTTCAAGCGGGCGCTTTGAGCGCTCACTCCGCCTTCGCCAGAAAATCTAAAATCGCGTCCCATGCTTCCGGTTCATCGAGCGCCGGGGCGTGGCCGATGTTTTCGATGGTTGCGGTTTCGATCGCCGGATTGATGGCGCGCATGTGCGCGACGGCGTCTGGCGTCAGAATGTCGGAGAGGCCGCCGCGTACTGAGAGCACTGGCTTTGTCGACAGCGCTTGGAAGAGCGGCGTGAGATCGGGCGGCGTGGCGTCTTCGTCGAAATCTGCAAACGCGAGCGCGATGTGCGGATCGTAATCAGTTTCGAGTTGGCCATCGTCGCGCTGGCGGAAGGTGCGGCGCGCGAACGTCATCCAGAACGCGTCATCGTCAGCGCGCTCCGGATAGGCTGACGCATTGATCGAGCGCACCGCCTCGGCCGCTTCATCCCATGAGCCGACCGGCTGTGAGCGGCCCACATACGAAGCTATGCGGCCGATCCCTGCTGTCGATAGTCTCGGGCCGACATCGTTCAGCACCGACGCTGCGATGCGATCCGGCGCGATGGTCGCGAGCACCATCATGATCAGCCCGCCCATCGACGTGCCGATGAAAACAGCGCGCGAAATCTCCAACGCGTCCATCAGTTTTAAGACATCTTGCGCATAAACCGCAGGCACATAATGCGCCGGGTCGGGATCGTTGGCGCTTTGGCCACGCCCGCGCATATCAGGCGCGATAACGCGGCGACCCAAAGCCGCAATGCGCGGCGCGATCACTTCAAAGTCGCGCGAATTGCGTGTCAGACCGTGCAGGCAAATCACCGGCAGACCGGTTTCCGGCAGCAGCGGCGGATAATCGCGCGCATAGAGCGCAAGCCCGTCGATCGTCGCCACGATACGCTCTTCGAATCCGCCAATGGCGACCGGCGCTCCGGAATCCATTCTTTTCCCCTAACCTGCGCGGCCTTGCGTCGCCGTCGTGTTGACGTCGGCATAGGCGACGGCGCGCATTGCCTGCAAGCGTTGTAGCCAACGCGCTTGCACGGACGCACGCTCACTCGCCGCGATGGCGTCACAGCTGCGCAAAACGACCTCGGCTGCACCGACTGTGAAACGATCGAAGCAGAGCCCGCTGAACGCCGTTTGACGCAGCAATTGCGCTTCGATCTCGCGTTGCGCTGGACCAGTTTGGCCGCGCGCCGCTTGCGCTTGCGAGCGCGCTATCGGGCCTTCGCCACGAAAGCGCACTAAGAAGCTCACCGGCTGCGATTGCGTCTCCGCTTGGGCGACCTCGAACACAGCTTGCGCTTGAGCTGACGGCGCTGGTTGAAGCGCCAACACCAAAGCCACCGCGATTACGGCGCTACTTGCGCCAATGCCCCAAAACCGTAGCGCGTTCACGTCCACGGCTTAACCTCCCAAGGCGCGTGTTAAATCGAGCGCACCTCGACCACCAGGTCGCGCGCATGTCGTTGAGCCAGCTGCTATCGGCGACGCGTTGCGAGAGCGCGCGCATTCGATCTGTCCGAAGTTCTCTTCATGCGGCGCGAGCGCACGCGTCATCAACAGGTTCTCAAGCGGTCTGCCGCGCAATCCGCTCTGCGACGCCAGCAATGCCAACGCCGCAGACACGTGCGGCGCCGCCATCGAGGTGCCTTGCAGGAATGAGTAATAGCAGCGCTCGGCCGAGTTAGAGTTCACTGGGTCGTAGCAGCCTGACGCCGTCGCGCGCGTCGAGAGCACGCCGTCCGGTCGGCCATCGCCATCGCTGTCGGCGTAAATGTCACCACCTGGCGCGAGGATGTCGAGTTCGGGACCGAAGTTGGAATAGAACGACAAGCCACCGCGCGCGTCGCCAGCGCCAACGACGAGCACATTGTTGCAATTCGCCGGCGCATAGAGTGCGGCTTGGTTTTGCTTATTTCCAGCAGCAACGACGACAACGATATTACGCGCCACCGCTGCATCGATTGCGGACTGCATCGAGGCCGGGCACGGCGCCTGCAAAGACAAGCTCATATTGATGATGTCGGCTGGCGTGCGGTTGACGATCTGCTGACCAGCCGGGCTCACGGCCGGCGCAATGCCAGCGGCCCAGCGAATGCCGGAGACAATGTCCGCCAGCTCGCCGCCGCAACGGCCGAGTACGCGTACGGGAATGACGGTTACGTCCCAAGCGCCGCCTGCGACGCCGGTGCGATCGTTGGTGGCAGCAGCGCCGATTGTGCCAGCGACGTGCGTGCCGTGATACGAGTGCTCGGTCGCCGCGCCACAGCGATCGCCCGCGTCATTAGCGTCTGCGTCAACGCCATCGCCGTCGCCGCCGCGCTCGGGATTGGTGATCAAATCAATACCCGTTGAGACATTCGCTGAGCCGCGAATATCGGGATGCGACATGTCGAGACCGGTATCAATCACAGCGACGCGGATGGTGCGTGCGCCAACTTGTGACGCCTGCCAGAACGACGCAAAGCCCGCGCCGCCAGGCGATTGCCCTTCGCCTGCGCCACGCGCGCGATAGTGCCATTGCAAGGCGTAAAGCGGATCGTTCGGCACGCCGCCGCGTGGCGCTTCTGGCGCGGGCTGTTGTGGGTTGGTCGGCGCTGGCTGTTGCGGATTCGTCGGCGCCGGTTGCGGGCGCGGCGCTGGGCGGCGATCCCAACCGGTATCGACGATGTAGTTTGGCTCCACATACTCAAACTGCCGCGCCGCTTGCAGGCGTTGGATCGTGCAGCGCGTTGCGAGCGCGAGATCGTTTTCGAGTTGGCCGGTGGTGACGATGCGTGGGCAACGGTCAGCCGCGTTCCACTCGACTGCGTCGGGGATTGGCGCTTGCGTCGCCGCATCGCCGCCTTGTTGCGCCATGCGCAGCGCCGTTGGGCTGACGCCATTAGTGAGATCGATCGTCACCACGCCGCCGGGACGCACGACGATTTCGCCGCGTATGCCTAACCGTCCAAGCACATCGCGCGCAGCGTCTTGCGCCGTGTCTGACGCTTCCGATTCAGCACGCTGGCGCACTTGCTGGCGGACGTCGTTGGGTAATTGTTCGATCGCGTCTAAGCCCTGCACTTGCAGCGAGCGCGCGAAATTGCTGGCGAGACCCATGTCGGTGGCGGCCTCCGCAAGCTCTTGCTCAACACGCGCGCCAACCAGGATCTGTCCCGGCGCGATCATCACCGGCTCAGGCGCCAATAAAGCTGCAATCTGGTCCTGCGGCTGCACAGAGCCAGAGAGCGCGCGCGCGTCCAGCGGCACGCTCTCCAATTGGGCCGGTCCCGGCCCTTGATCCTGCTCGCCACGGATCGAATCCAGCACGCCGCCGAGCTGATCGCAGGCGCCCAACGCCAGAAGTGGCGCCAACGCCAGCGCAACTAATGACCAGCGGCGATGCGACATGCTTGGCTCCTAAGACTTTTTCGCGGAAAATGACCCTAGCTTGGCCCCCTCCGATGACAAGGCGATGTCGATAGGGGGCCGTGGAGAAGGCGGCCGGTCAGGCGCGATGAGTATTTTCCCCTTAGCGGCGAATTTAGCGGCAGCGCGGCTGCCCGATGCACCGCGCGCCCGAACCGAGGATGAGGCCACCAGCTTGGCTGGCGGGCCGGTGTTCCTCGCTGATGAGGAACTGCCCGACAGTTTCGACACGCCCGCCGCTGCAGAAGCAGCTGTTCCCGATCTCTACGGCAATGGCCTCTATGAGCTGCTGTGGCGCGATGGCGCTTGGCGCGTGACCATGCGGTACTGGCGCCCCGCTCCGCCTGCGCCGGTTGCGCGCACTGGCGCTGCTGCGGTGAAGAAACCACTCGGCCGCGCGCGTACGCCGGAGGAAGCGCGCGTCATTCTCGGCGCGCCGGCTGAGCTTGGACAAGACGTGCTGCCGCGCCTTTACGCTGATCACAAAGCGCTCCTGAAACGCTGGGGCGATCTGGTGAAGAACGGGCTCGCCGAGATCGTCGAGCGCGAGGGCAAGTTTGCCGTCGCGATTTCGTATTGGCGACCGGTTCATGCGCCGGGGATCGCCGCACCGCTCGCACCAATCGAACGCATCGAACTTGCCGAACGCGTCGCTGCGCCAATGCGCGGAGAAGAGCCGCAAGCCGACCTCGACATCGGCCTGTTCGAAAACCCCGCGCCGGAAAATCCGAACGTCGTGTTGGTGACGGAAGAAGGCGACGGCCGTTATCGCGGTAGTGAATGAGCGACTGAAATTAACGCGTCTTCACTACGTTTACTAAGCCTCCATAAGCCACCTCAGCCATATGTAGCGACCAGTACACGGGGGCGGCCCCGACTTTGGTTGGGGTAAACGCGCATGCTTCGCGTACTTTCGTGCGTCTTCGAACAGCACAATCTTTGGCTCGTAGGTCTCGCCGCAATCATTTGCGTAAGCGCCTGCGCCAGCACCTTCTTCGTGCTCGACAATGCGCGCCATGCCGAAGGCCACGCTCGTCGCCGCTGGATTTTTCTCGCTGCCGCGCTTGCTGGTGGCGGCACATGGGCGACGCACTTCGTTGCGATGCTCGGCTACAATGCTGGCCTGCCTGTCGGCTACGACGCCACACTGACGTTGTTTTCCGCAGCACTTTGCATTCTAGGCGCGTGGATCGCATTCGAACTCTTCGACCGCTTTAGCTCGATCACGATGCATATCACCGCAGGTGCGGCGCTCGGGACATCCGTCGTCGTCATGCATTATGTCGGTATGATGGGCGTCGAAGCGGCGGCTCAGCGCGTTTGGGCGATCGACCTCGTGCTTGCGTCGCTCTTGTTTAGCGCCGCCTTTGCTATCGCCGCGCTGCACGCCTTCACCACGATTCCTGCGGGCTTAAAGCGCGGCCTCGCCGCTACCGGCTTGCTTGTCGTGGGGATCGTGTCGCTACATTTCACGGGTATGGGCGCGCTCACGTTGCTGCCGGACCCGCGCCTGCCGACGCCGACCAACGCGCTCGACCCAGAGCTGCTCTCGGTCGTCATCGCGACCGTTATTGCAGGTTTGATGATGATCGCAGTCGTGCTGACGCTGACTGACCGCCGCGTTGCCGCCATCGAACTGTCAGCAGCAAAACAAACTGCCGCCATGGCGCGCCACGACGCGCTGACCGGCTTGCCGAACCGCCGTCACCTGTTTGAAGCGATGGAAGCACGGCTCGCCGCTCTTGAGGGCGATCAGACGCTTGCCATCATCGCCGTCGACCTCGACCGCTTTAAGCCGATCAACGATCTCTATGGTCATGCGGTCGGCGATGAGTTGCTGATTAAAGTTGGCGCGCTGCTCGAAGATGAAGTGCGCGGCGAAGGCTTCATCGCGCGCCTCGGTGGCGACGAGTTCGTGATGGTATTGCCGTACATCGCGGTGGATGATCTTATCGAACGCTTGTCAGCGCTGGTGAAACGCTTCGACACGCCGATAAAGCTCTCGCAGCACGAAGCGTCAGTCGGCGCCACCTTTGGCGTAGCGCTCGCGCCTGCGGACGGCGACGATTTCGACAATCTGTTGCGTCGCGCCGATGCAGCGCTTTATCGCGGCAAAGACGATGGCCGTGGCCGGTTTGCCTTCTTCGAAGCCGGCATGGATGCACGCGCCCATGAGCGCGCCATCCTCGAACATGATCTCCGCCTTGCGATCCGCAATGACGAAATCGTGCCGCACTTTCAATCACTGGTTCAGCTGGAGAGCGGCGAGGTCAACGGCTATGAGATCCTCGCACGCTGGACGCATCCTGTGCGTGGTTCCATTTCGCCGGAGACCTTTATCCGCATTGCCGAACAGACCGGCATGATCGGCGAGCTTACGTTCAACATCCTTCGCCGCGCCTGCATCGAAGCCCGCAATTGGGAAGGCGCACCGCCGCTTTCGCTCAACATCTCGCCCGTTCAGCTGCAAGACGCTGGCTTGCCGCAAAAAGTGTTGCGCGTACTTTCAGAGTGCGGCTTCCCACCCGCGCGGCTTGAGATCGAGATTACCGAGGACGCGCTGGTCGGCGATTTCGACGCGGCCCGCACCGTGCTGCTCTCACTCAAAAACCTCGGCATCCGCATCGCGCTCGATGATTTCGGCACTGGCTACTCGAGTTTGCGCCACCTCCGCGAACTGCCGTTCGACTCGCTCAAGATCGATCGCTCTTTTGTGTCCAGCATGGATGAGAGCGAGGAATCACGCGTGATTGTTCGCACCGTTGTGCAACTGGCGAAAAACCTCGGCCTCAGCGTCACCGCAGAAGGCATTGAAACGCGCGAACAGGTAACGGCTTTGCACGATCTGGGCTGCGACCGCGGTCAGGGCTTCTTGCTCGGCCGCCCGTCGATCAACGGCCTCGACAATGAAGAGCGCAGAGCAAACGTCGCCTAGCCTGGCAACTTCACGCGCAGCAGTGCGCCGCGCTCTGAATCGGGGATCCACACATCGCCGCCGTGAGCGCGAGCGATTGAACGCGCTGCAGCGAGGCCTAAACCAGCGCCGCGTGTGCCCTCTTCGTTGAGTCGCACGAACGGCTCGAACACGCGCTCGCGCTGCGCTTCTGCAATGCCCGGCCCGTCATCGGCAACCTCGACGATCACCGCCCCCTCTTCGCGCCGCACCGCAATACGTGCGCTTGCGCCATACTTGTGAGCGTTCTCTACGAGGTTTGTGAAAAGCCGCTTCAGGCCAAGAGACTGGCCAGTAATCACGACGCGCTCATCAGCGCTGAACGCGACATTGCGCCCTGCTTCAGTGTGGTCGTCGGCAATACTTTGCAGCAGCGCTGTCAAATCAAGACGCACACGCGCTTCTTCAGCCGGATCATCGCGCGCGAAAGCGATGAAACTTGCGACGAGCGCTTCGACCTCGGCGATTTCCTTGGCCATTTTCTCGCGCTGTTCTGGCGCCGAATGCTCCGCCGCCAAGCGCAAGCGCATCAGCGGCGTCCGCATGTCGTGGGCCACAGCTGCGAGCGTTTTGGTGCGGTCAGCAATGAGCGCACGCAGCCGCGCTTGCATCGTATTTACCGCGCGCGCTGCGCCGCGCAATTCACGTGGGCCTTCTTCGCGAACGGGAGCGCTTCCCGGATCGACGCCGACAGCTTGCACAGCGTCGGAGAAATTGCGGATCGGACGTGTCAGTCTGCGCGCAAAAAGCGCAGCCAGCAGCATCAAAACGGTAAGAGCACCGGCGACAATCAGCATCGCGCGACCGATCCAACCGATCTCGGCCCAATTGCGGCCTTGCTGCATGATTAGCCAGCGACCATCCGGCAATTGCGCGCCGATCTCGAAACCCGAGATCAGCACGACGCCTGGCGGCGCCGGTGCAAATGTCGGCGCTGGCGGCGCGGGCGGAACTGGCGCTACGGGCGGCGCAGGCGCAGGGCCCTCGCTTTGCCACACAGCAGGCGGCGCGGGTGGCGCGGCCTCTGGCGTTGGCGGTTGCCGCACGTGGATATCAACGGTCGTGCCGGCTTCCAAACTGCGCCGGTGAATGACGGTTTCGTTGCGCTCGATGAACTCGCCTTCGCGAGTCGTGATCTCGCCCTCTGGACCGCGCACCCGAAACACAAACACATCGCTGCGCGAAACACGCGCTGCGGCGATGCGCACTTGATCGGCGCTTAGTTCAAGTTGCTCCGCCAAGCTCGCGCGTGTCTGGCGCATAGCAGGCAAATCAAGCGCGCGCGGTGGTGCGGTTTGCACACGCCAATTGATGCTTTGGCTTTGCATCGGCCGTCCGAGCGCACTCATGTGCGCGTACCCAGCTTGAAACTGCGCCGCCACAATATCGGCGCGCATCACGTCCGGCGGACGCGGCGGCAGCCAGATAACGATCGCCGCAACCGCCACGAACGCCGCCGCCAGGGCGAGCGCCATCAGCGCCAGCAGATAGGCCGCAATCGGCAAGCCGCGAAAAGAACGTGCGAGCGCCACTACGCGACTGGCCTCACAGCGAACAGATAGCCCTCGCCGCGCACGGTGCGGATAATCTCAATGCCACCAGGGCGTTCAAGCTTCTTGCGCAAGCGGCTGATCTGCACATCGACGGCGCGGTCAAAGACCTCGCTGTCATTGTCGAAGGCGTAATCGAGCAATTGCTCGCGTGTCAGCACACGCTGTGGCCGCTCCACCAGCGTCCGCAACAATCGAAACTCTCCAGCCGATAAAGGAATGACCACATCGTCCGGATCAACCAATTCACGGCGTGGAATATCGAGGCGAAACCCGGCGAAGCGGATCTGCTCGCCCGGCGACGACGACTCTGTATCCTTCTGGCGACGGAGCACAGCGCGCGCACGCGCAACCAGCTCACGCGGATTACAGGGCTTAGCGAGATAATCGTCGGCGCCGATTTCGAGCCCGACGATGCGATCTGCGTCATCGCCCAGCGCCGAAAGCATAATGATCGGCGTCCGGCCTTTGCCCGAGAGACGCTTGCAAGCAGAAAGCCCATCTTCGCCGGGCATCATCAGATCGAGAATGATGAGATCGGCGCCTGACGCGTTCAGCGCCTTTTCCATCGACTGCACGTCGCCTGCGCTCGACGCCACAAATCCGGCGCGCTCGAACACCTCCACCAGCCCTTCACGGATCGCCGCATCGTCATCGACGATGAGCACGCGCGGCGCTTGTACCGGTTCTGCCATGAGCGCCATCCTATTGCGGTCACGCATAGCGCGCGAGGTCGTACAGCTGGAGGCGGAAATCGGAGCCGATCATGCCCCGATCCCTAGAGGCGCTCTGTTGCGCCAGTGTTTCAGGCTTTGACGTAAGCCCGCAACGAGGCACCGCCATGGTCCGCGCACCAAACGCCCGGCTTGGGCATGAGAGGGAGTTACACATGAGACTGGCGTTAACCTTGGGCGTAGCCATCGCTGCTTTGGGCGCGATGACTGCCTCCGCGCAGCAAACCGAAAATGACGAGCGCCGCGTCGTCGTCCGCCATTTCGCCGACGGCCCCGGCAGCGGCGACGCGAACGAGGACGGCTGGCTCTCGCGCGACGAAGCGTCCGCCGCCGCTGACCGCATGTTTGACCAGATCGACAGCAACGACGACGGCCGCCTCAATGGCGACGACCGTCCAGAACACGACATCGAAGTCCGCGTCGGCCACGCCCCGCCGGCGCCTGGCGAAGCTGGCGATTGCACCCGAGAAGAGACCAACGAAGGCGGCGAGCGGCGGATCACCGTGATTTGCCACGACGCCAGCGGCGAAACCTCCACCGAAGACCGTACAATCATCATCCGTCGTGGCGGCGGTGGCGAGTGGACCAATCGCGACGGCGTCGCAGCCCCCATCCCGCCCGTTGCGCCGATGCCGCCCGTCCCGCCGGTCGGCGGCATGTTCTTCATCGAACTCGGCGACGAGAGCGAAGCCGACACCAATGGCGACGGCGCCCTTTCCCGCGAGGAGTTCCGCACCCAGCAATTGCGCTTCTTCGACGCCCGCGACGTTAACGGCAATCGCCGCGTCCGCGCTCCGCGCCCACCAGCGCCGCCTGCCGCCCCGGAGGCGCCGCGCCCGCCACAACCGCCCCGCCGGTAAGGGGGTCGGCGAGGGCCGGGCGGGTTGATCCCAAAGCCCGGCCCTCGCCGCCTTTGCTCGAACCGTGTCCGGAGTCACATCCGCCCCTGCATCCAAACGCTATCTTGGCTGCATCAAGAGATCAGACAGCAACGCACAACAGGGAGCCAAGCACATGTCCAAGTTTCTCAGCCTCGCAGCCGCTTTGGCTCTCATCGCTCCGGTGGCGATGGCCACGCTGAACCAAGCTGCATTGATCGTCGCCTGATCCCCCAAACCCGCCAGCGATGATCAACACGGAAGCCGCGAACCGAAAGGTTCGCGGCTTAACTTTTGTGCTGTGTGATTGGGAGCGCGGACGTCCCCGTCCGCACAGCGCACGAAGTGCGCTTGCATTCACGACATACGAAAGCGCGACGCTGTCGCGCGGGCGGACGAGGACGTCCGCGCTCCGAAAAATCATCCGCCTGCATCCAAACGCGCGGGCGGCGGCATCTCATAGTCAAGACAACGTAAACACGAGAGGGAAACTCAAGATGTCGAAAATTGCTTACTTCGCCGCCGCTTTGGTTCTGTTCGCACCGGTCGCCATGGCGACTTTGATGCAAGCCGCCGCGATCGTCGCCTAATTTGAACTGCCAGACGAAGCGGTCTGCCCCGCTTCTCTTTCTTGATCCCGGCTTCCTCCCGAAGCCGGGATCTCTTTATGTAAGCTGGCCGCAGAAGCGTTGAATGCGCGTGCATGCGTCTTCGAGGCATTCGTTCGACGTCGCGTACGAAATGCGAAAGCACGGCGCCAAGCCAAACGCAGTGCCGTGCACGACGGCGACTTGCTCGGCTTCCAGCAATTGAAGAGCGAAGGTCTCGTCCGTGTCGATGATCGCACCGCTCGGCGCTTTTTTACCGATGAGCTTCGCGATCGACGGATAGACGTAGAACGCGCCTTCAGGCGTCGGACAATTCACGCCGTTCGCTTGATTCAGCATTGAAACGACGAGATCGCGACGATCCTGAAAGAGCTTCTTGTTCTTCGGAATGAAATCCTGCGGGCCGTTGAGCGCTTCAACCGCCGCCCATTGCGAAATCGAGGATGGATTAGAGGTCGTCTGCCCCATCACGTTCGCCATCGCCTTGATCAACCATTCCGGGCCGCCCGCATAGCCGATGCGCCAGCCGGTCATCGAATAGGCTTTCGAGACGCCGTTCATCGTCAGCGTGCGCTCATACAAACGTGGCTCGACTTGCGCGATCGTCGCGAACTCGAAGTCGCCATAGGTAAGATGCTCGTACATATCGTCTGTGAGCACGAGCACGTGCGGGAAATCGAGCAGCACGGCTGCAATCGCCTTCAACTCATCGGCGGTGTAAGCCGCGCCTGATGGATTGGACGGCGAGTTTAGCATCACCCATTTCGTGCGCGGCGTGATCGCTTTCGCCAGCGCTTCGGGGCGCACCTTGAAGCCGTCTTCCAAAGTCGTATCGACGATCACTGGCGTCGCGCCGCATAGCATCGCCATGTCGGGATAGCTCACCCAATACGGCGCCGGGATCACGACTTCATCGCCAGCATTCAGCGTCGCCATGAAGGCGTTGAAGATGACCGGCTTGCCGCCTGGCGACACGTTGATCTGCGTGCGTTTGTACTCAAGCCCGTTCTCACGCTTGAACTTGCCGACGATGGCGTCCTTTAGCTCCGGAATGCCGTCGACATCGGTGTACTTTGTCTTGCCGTCCTGGATCGCGCGGATCGCGGCTTCTTTGATGTTGTCCGGCGTGTCGAAATCCGGCTCGCCTTGGCTCAGCGAAATGCAATCGCAGCCCGACGCCTTTAACGCACGCGCTTTGGCGCTCATTGCCATGGTGGCGGAGGGTTTTACGCGCTTCAGCGCGTCAGATGTCGTCTGAGTCATAATGGCCGTCCGATTCGCATGAAGTGAACCTTAGGACAACCCGTCGCAGGGCGCGTCAAATCTGCAAACTTTGACCTCCGCGCCGAGGCGCCTATATCGGCCCCTAAACGGAGAGCCCCCATGCCGCTTTTGATGTGCCCGAACTGCAACGCCTCGATGTCCGAAGTGAAGCGCGACGATGTCGCCTTCGACATGTGCCCCACCTGCCGCGGCGTGTGGCTGGATCGTGGCGAGTTGGAAAAGATCATCGCCGGCGCCAAGGACGAACGCGTCGCGTTCGAACAGGACCGCAACCAATTCTACCAAGATCCGGACGCCTATCGCCGTTCGCATCCGCAGCCTCAGCCGCCACAACAGCAATACCAACAGCGCCCTAGCCAACAACCGCAAGGTTACGGCTATGGCGAAGGCGGTGAGCGCGGGGAACGTGGCGAGCGCGGCGAAGGCGGCTACTCGCAGGACGGTCGCCGCCGCCGCCGTGGCTTCGACATGTTCGATATCTTCGACTGAACCCTGTTCGCCGCGCCTAGTGGTCGTTTCGCAGAGCCGCGATTGTTCGCGGCCTCGAACTCGGCCAAGCGCAAGGCATGACCACATCGATCAAACTGACTTGGCTTGTTTCGGCAGTGTTACTGGCTGGGACGGGTGCTGCTTACGCGCAACAAACGCCGCCACCCGCGCCAGCCCAGGCGCCTGCTGCTGACGCTGCAGCGGAGGAAGAAGAGTTCGGCAACGACGAGGAGATCGTCGTGCTGTCCCAAGGCGGCGATCAAGTCCGCATCGACCGCCGCACCTATACTTTGCGCGATGATGCGACGGCGCAAAGCACCGATATGTTCGACGTGCTCGGCCGCGTACCCTCGGTCAGCGTATCGCCCGCAGGCGAGGTGACGCTGCTCGGCGCTGGCGACGTCGTCATTCAAATCAATGGCCAGCCCGTCCCCGGCCAAAACCTCGAACAAATCTTGCGCGGCATACCCGGCAGCCAAGTCGAGCGCATCGAAGTGATCACCAACCCGTCGGCGCAATACTCGGCGGCCGCATCTGGCGGCATCATCAACATCATCACGCGCCAACGCTTCGAGGGTGGTCTCAACGGCTCCATTCAAACGAGCATCGACTCACTCGGCGGCTACCATGTCGGCATTGCGCCGAGTTGGTCGCGCGGACCTTGGTCCTTGAGCGCGCAAGTCGGCCGTTGGTACGGCGGACAAGAGCAAGAGCTTTCGCGCGAACGCCAAGATTTGCCGGTCGGTCCGCTTCTGACTGAAGAAGGCGAGCGCGATGTTACTTGGCAAGGCTGGTACGCGAGCCGCCTACAAGCAGGCTATCGACCAAACGATCGCCAACGCTTCACGGCGGCTTTCGACTTCGGCAATTTCAATTCGGACTCCGAGCAGAACTCAGACTTCTTCGAGGACGGAACGCTGACGTCCTCGCGCGTGTCCGAAAGTGACAATTCAGGTCAGAACAATCAGTTCACCTTCGAGTGGCAACAGAACGGCGATCAGCCACGCGAATTGTTCAAGCTCAACGTCGCGCTGAACCGTTTCGAAAACTCGTCAGAAAACATCTACGCCTCTACGCCCGTCATTGGCGTAGCAAGTCTTTACGAGACGGTTTCGGAGCAAGACAATACGGGCGCAGATATCAAGCTCGATTGGGAAAGCCCGCAGGCTAACGACAATTTCCTCACCTATGGCCTGAACTTCAACACCAGCGATCAGAACTTCGACAATACACTCGATGTTATCGCAGGCCCCGGCCCGTTGCCCTACAACGCGATGCTAGAAGGCCGCCAGCAAACGCTTGCCGGCTACGTCACGTATCAGTTCGAAACCGGCAACTGGACTTGGCTCCCAGGTCTGCGCGGCGAAAGCTATCGGCGTGAAGTTGTTTCCAGTTCTGCTGAAACCGATGATGTGGACGATCGGCTCTTCCCGAGTTTGCACATTCGTCGCGCGCTAACAGACAATCTCAATCTCGATGTCAGCTATTCCTCGCGCATCCAACGCCCCGGCATTCAGCAACTTGATCCGGCGCTGCGCTTCATCGACGTGAATCGCGCACAATCTGGCAATCCAAATCTGGAACCGACGACAACCGACGCGTTCGAAGCGAACTTGGTCTATCAAGCCAATGGCGCGAGCTTCAGCCTCACCTTCTTTGATCGCATCAGCGAAGACGTTGTCTCGCAATTCATTGAAGTGAACGGCGACGGCGTCATCGTCTCGATGCCGGTCAATGCTGGTGAGAGCGAGCAGCGCGGCTTGCAAGCCTTGCTGCGCGGGCCGCTCGGCGAGCGCTGGCGCTATTCTCTGAGCGGCAATGTCCAAAGCCGCTCGTTCGATGTTTTGAGCGGCGGCACGCTGCTGCAGCGCGAAGAAGTCGAGTATGACGGCATTGCGCAGCTCGATTATCGCGATCCGGATCAGAACGCCGTCGGCGCCGACCAGTTGCAACTGGAGCTGCGCCTACAAGGCCCGCGCTATGGTCTGCAAACCGAGATCGAGCCGTTCTACATGGTCAATCTCACCTACCGGCGTAAACTGACCGACCGCCTCTACGGCGTGTTCATGGCGCATGATCTCTTCAACAGCGTTGATCAGATTACTGAAGTCAACGCCGCCGACTATTTTGAACGCACCGAGTTTCAAAGCGCCGGCACCCGCTTCCGCATCGGCCTAACCTACCAATTCGGCGACGGCCCACAGCGCCCACCCCCGGATCAACAAGGGCCAGGCGGCCCGCCAATCCCTAGCTAGACCAAGGCGCCTCGCACCTGCGCCCACGTAAACTTACCGGTCGCGCAACCGCAACCTAAACAGATGCGCGCCCGCTTTAATCCAACGGCAGCGCCGTAGTATCCTTCAGCGTCTCCAGCACGATCGAGCTTTCCATGTGCGCGATCGACGCGCAGCGCAGCAGCTTCGACTGCACGATCTCCTGAAAGTGCGGCAGATCACGCGCGACGATCTTTACGAGATAATCCGCCTCGCCCGTGATCATCACGCACAGCGTCGCCTCCTCCATCCGCGCCACCATTTCGCGGAACGCACGCACGCTGGCGGCCGTGTGGTCCTTCAAGCGCACGCGGATGATCGCCGAACACGTCAGCCCTGCGCTCTGCGGATCGACGAGGCCGACCACGGCCCGCAAAACGCCTGCGTCTTTGAGTCGGCTCAGACGCCGCGAGACAAGACTTGGAGACACGCCCGCCTCATCGGCTAGCTCCGCCTGAGAGACCGAAGCATCGCGCTGAAGCGCCCGAAGCAAGCGCCGATCCGCATCGTCGATGGCAATTTCGTCACGTTTCATGCTTGATATGGCCTATGATTGCATAGTCTATGCGCCATAGGCGCTCAACACGCCTCAAATATCACAGATTATGCACGCAAACGCCAGTATTGTCCTATCCCATGAGCGCCAAGCCGAAACCCGCCCCGAAATCCGCCGCCGCCACCGATTGGAAGCGCGTCGTCGACCTCGTCCAAACCTCGCGCGCCATGGACGCGATCGAGGAAAAGGAGCTCGTGCCGGGCAAGAAGATTTTCTACCAGTTCAGCGCCCGCGGCCACGACATGGCGCAAGTGCTCTTGGGCCTGCACCTCACCCACCCGAAAGACGCCGTCTGCGGCTACTATCGCTCGCGCCCAGTCCTGCTCTCGCTGGGCGTAGCGCTCGAAGATGCACTCGGCTCCGCGATGGGCCGCGCCGGCGGCTATAGCGACGGCCGCGATATCGGCGTCGTCTTCAACTATCCGAACGCCAACGGCGCATCGGCGCTGCCCATGTGCGGCGGCGTCGGCGCACAATACACGCCCACCGCCGGCTACGCGCAGGCGATCGAGTATCATAAGAATGTACTCGGCGATCGCGCTTACGATGGCGCCATTGGCGTCGTGCTCGGCGGCGATGCATCGGTGGCGACAAACGGCTTCTGGGCCGCGCTCACCATGGCGACGACGCTGAAACTGCCGATGCTGTTCTACATCGAAGACAACGGCTACGGCATCTCAACGCCAAGCTGGCTGCAAACGCCGGGCTGCAACATCGCCGCAAATCTCGCGAGCTTTCAAGGCCTGAAAATCTGCGACGGCGACGGCACTGATCCTGTCGAAGCATCCGAACTCATCGCCGATGCAGTCGCGCACGTTCGCGGCGGCAACGGTCCAGCCCTCGTTCACCTCACCGTGCCGCGTTTGCAAGGTCACTCCTTCCAGGACACGCAAGCGTACAAGAGCAAAGACATCGTCGACGCCGAATGGGCGCGCGATCCGCTTCCGAAACTGAAGGCCCACGCTGTCCCCTCGCTGATGAGCGAGAAGGATTGGGACGCAAGCGTGACGAAAGCCGAAGAACGCGTCCGTCGCGCCGCACAAATCGCCGATCAACGCCCGGTCAGCGAAGCGGCCAACGTCACGCGCTTCGTGTCCAGCGAAAACGGCGCGCTGCAAGACGAAGGCGGCCTCTGGAACGGCGGTTACGAACCGCCGCGCATCAGCGATACGCCCAAGCCCGAAGGCGCGCGCATCAACATGATAACGGCGATCCGCCGCGTGCTCGACCACGAACTCGCCGTGAATCCGCGCGTGCTGATCTTCGGCGAAGATGTCGGCCCGAAAGGCGGCGTCCACGGCGTCACGCTCGGCCTGCAAGAAAAGTATGGCGAAGGCCGCGTGTTCGACACCTCGCTCTCCGAAGAAGGCATAATCGGCCGCGCCGTCGGCATGGCGATCGCGGGCTTGATGCCCGTGCCTGAAATCCAATTCCGCAAATATGCCGATCCCGCCTGCGAACAGATCAACGATTGCGGCACCATGCGCTGGCGCACCGCCAACCGCTTTGCAGCACCGATGGTCGTGCGCATGCCTGTCGGCTTCTTCAAGTGCGGCGATCCTTGGCACTCGCAGACAAACGAAGTGCAGTTCGTGCACAGCCCAGGCTGGCGCGTAGCGTGCCCATCAAACGCCGAAGACGCAGTTGGCCTTCTGCGCACCGCACTGCGCGGCAATGACCCCGTGATGTTCCTCGAACACCGCAACATGCTCGACGCCGCCAGCGCGCGCCGCCCCTATCCGGGCGACGATTTCGCGCTGCCGTTCGGCGTCGCCAAGCGCGTACGCGAAGGCGCCGACATCACGATTGTCGCTTGGGGCGCCATGGTTGAACGCTGCGAAGCGGCGGCGGAAAAACTCGGCGCCAGCGCCGATATTCTCGATCTCCGCACGCTCGCGCCGTGGGACAGCGCAGCCGTGCTCGCCTCCGTGAAGCGTACGCATCGCTGCCTCATCGTGCACGAAGACATCGGCACCGCCGGCTTCGGCGCCGAGATCGCCGCTGTGGTTGCCGACCAAGCCTTCCTCGATCTCGACGCACCGGTCGTACGCCTGACAATGCCCGACATCCCGAGCCCACATCACCCAGACCTGATGGAGTGGGCATTGCCTTCCGTTGAAAAGATCGCGGCGAAGATCGAAGATCTGGTGAGCTTCTGATGAGCGACACCACCAACATCGTCATGCCGATCGAGCAAGAAGGCTCGAAATCCGTCGTGCGCGCCTGGCTAAAAAAAGTCGGCGACGCGGTGAAGCAGGACGAGCCGATTGTTGAACTTGAGACGGATAAGGTCGCGGTCGAAGTGCCGGCGCCGGCCGACGGCGTGCTTGCCTCGATCGCGTTGAACGAAGGCGATGAAGCTGCTCCCGGCGCGACGTTGGGCGTTTTGTCTCTAGGTGGCGCCGTCATTCCGGACGCGACAAAGTCGCGATCCGGAACCCAGGGGCAAACGACGGAGCGGCGGCCCCTCGGTTCCGGGTTCGCTGCCAAAGCAGCGCCCCGGAATGACGACGGAAGAGAAATGCGCCTCTCGCCTCTCGTGAAGCGCTTGCTCTCAGAGCATCACGTCGATGCAAACGCCGTCACCGGCACCGGCCGCGATGGCCGCATCACGCACAAGGACGTGGAGGCGCACCTAGAGCGCGCGACCGCCATCCCTCCCCTTCAGGGGAGGGTGTCGCCTAAGGCGACGGGTGGGGTGCGCGCGCAACTACCCCACCCATCATCGCTCCGCGATGACACCCTCCCCACGCGTGGGGAGGGATCAACACACATCCCCCACGACGCCATGCGCCGCTCGATCGCCGAACACATGTCGCGCTCCGTCGCTGTCGCGCCGCACGTGACCGCCGTATTCGAAGCAGACTTCTCCGCCATTATCGCGCATCGTGCGAAACACAAGGACGCCTACGCCAAATCTGGCGCACAACTCACCGTCTCCGCCTACATCGTTCGCGCCGCGGCAGAGGCGATGAAAGTCTCGCCCAACGTCAACGCGCGCTGGCACGATGATTTTCTCGAAGTGTTCGAGGATGCGAATATCGGCATGGGGGTGGCGCTGGGTGGCAAAGGCCTCATCGTCCCTGTCATCAGGCGCGCGCAGGCGCTTACGCTGAAAGAAACCGCCGCCGCGCTCACCGACGTCACCGATCGCGCGCGCAAGAACGCGTTGAAACCCGCCGACGTGCAAGGCGGTACGTTCACGATCTCCAATCACGGCGTCTCCGGCTCGCTCGTCGCAACACCAATCATCATCAACCAGCCGCAATCGGCGATCCTTGGCGTTGGCAAGCTCGAAAAGCGCGTCGTCGTGCGCTCGATCGATGGCGCCGACGCGATGGTGATCAAACCGATGGCGTTTGTGTCGCTCACCATCGATCACCGCGTGCTCGACGGGCATCAGACCAATGCCTGGCTCACGCGCTTCGTCGAAATTCTCGAAACCTGGCCACGGGACGACAAGTAATGCTCGCTGACCTCGCGCCAAAGGCGCCCGATCCTCTCCTCAAGATCATCAAGATGTTTCGCGAAGATCCGCGAACCGACAAGATCGACCTCGGCGTCGGCGTTTACAAAGACGCGACCGGCAACACGCCCGTGATGAAAGCGGTGAAAGACGCCGAAGCGCTACTGCTCGCGAGCCAGAAGACGAAGACTTATGTCGGCCAACAAGGCGACGTCGATTTCCTGCGCCTCGTCGGCCAACTCGTGTTCGGCGAAATGGGCCGCGACTTCACCTCGATCCAAGCTGTCGGCGGCACCGGCGCGCTGCGTCTCGGCTGCGATCTGCTGCGCGAGAGCGGCGCCAAGCGCATTGTGCTGCCGCAACCGTGCTGGCCGAACCATCCCTCGATCGTCCGCGCCGCGCGGCTTGAACCGGTCGACGCTCCGTTTTTCAACATCGCCGAACAACGCATCGATATGGACGCGCTGATAGCGACATTCGATTCTGTGCAACGCGGCGACAGCATCATCCTACAAGCCTGCTGCCACAATCCGCTCGGCGCCGATTTCTCGATGCCGCAATGGATCGCACTCGCGGACGCACTCAACGCACGCGGCATCGTGCCCTTCCTCGATCTCGCCTACCAGGGCTTCGGCGACGGCATCGACGAAGACGTCGCTGGTCTGCGGGCATTGGTCGAGCGCGTGCCGGAAGCGGTGATCGCGGTGTCGGAAGCCAAGAGCTTCGGCATTTATCGCGAACGCGTCGGCGCGCTCTATGCGAAAACGTCAGAACAATCGCGCGCTGCAACGATGAGCAATCTCGCCGCCATCGCCCGCGCGAACTATTCCATGCCGCCAGACCATGGCGCCGCTATCGTGCGCGAAGTACTGAACGATGAAGCGCTCCGCCAATCCTGGCGCGATGAACTCGATACCATCCGCGCGCACATCAAACGCACGCGCGCGGCTTTGGCGGCCGAGCGCGTCAACTCGCTGCCAATGCACCTGATCGCCGCGCAGAAGGGCATGTTCTCGACGTTGCCGCTGACGGAGGCGCAAGTCGTGACGCTGCGTGAAACGCACGGCATCTACATGACAGATTCCGCGCGCATCAACGTCGCAGGTCTGAGCGAAGCCGATATTCCGCGCTTTGTGGAGGGGTTGCGCGCGGTCGCTTAGGCGGCGTTCATCGTCAGCAGATCGTACGCCGCGACCGTCTCGCCGTCGCGGTTCGTAACGACGACGTCCCAACGCACCTCGCCCTGATCGGGCTTGCGCAGCGTCTTGTCCTTCACCGTAAGCGCGACCTGGATCGCGTCGCCGGGCTTCACCGGTTTGACGAAGCGCAGATTGTCCAAGCCGTAGTTCGCCAACACCGGACCCGGATCGGGATCGACGAACAAGCCCGCCGCGAACGCCAAGATCAGATAGCCGTGCGCGACGCGGCCGCCGAAGAGCGGATTGGCTTTCGCTGCTTCCTCATCCATGTGCGCGTAAAATGTATCGCCGGTGAAATGCGCGAAATGCTCGATGTCATCGAGCGTGATCTCGCGTGCTTTCGTTTTGAGCTGATAGCCGATCGGCAGGTCGTGAAACTTGCGGCGGAACGGATGCTGCTCGGCGTTCTCGACCGGCATCCCCGCAACGTAGCGCTTCACGATTGCGGAGAGCACACGCGGATGACCCTGCAATGCGCTGCGCTGCATGTAATGCGTGACGCCACGAATGCCGCCCATCTCTTCGCCGCCACCGGCGCGACCGGGGCCGCCGTGAATCATGTGCGGCATCGGAGAACCGTGGCCGGTGCTTTCCTTGGCGCTATCGCGATCGATGAAAGCGAGGCGTCCGTGGAAGGCGCCTGAGCCCAGCACAAGCTCGCGTGCGAACTCGGTGTCGTAGCTGAACGCGCTCATCACCAGCGAACCTTTGCCGCGATTGGCGAGTGCGATGGCGTCGGCGCCATCCTCGTATGGCATCAGCGTCGACACCGGGCCGAACGCTTCGACATCGTGCACAGCGCGCGCGTCCCACGGCTTCTCGCAGCGCATCAGCACAGGCGAAATGAACGCCCCCTTCTCGTTGACCGGCGACGTACTGGGATCACCATAAACAATCGCGCCATCGCGCGCGATCTCAGCGATCTTGTCGCGCACATCTTGCCGTTGGCTAACGCTCACGAGCGCGCCCATGCGCGTCGCTTCATCGCGCGGATCGCCGATCGTGGTCTTCTCCAGGCGCGCAATCAGCGCCGCTTGCGCCGCATCGAGCAACGCCGCGGGCACGAGCGCGCGGCGAATGGCGGTACATTTTTGGCCCGCCTTCGCCGTCATTTCCTTGGCGACCTCCTTGATGAAGAGATCGAACTCCGGCGCATCCGGCGTTGCATCAGGCCCGAGCACAGAGGCGTTGAGCGAATCCTGCTCCGCAACGAAGCGGATGCTTTCGCGTGTGAGCACCGGATGCGTTTTCAGTTTCGCGGCGGTCGCGGCGGAGCCTGTGAACGAGACAACATCCTGCATCGTCAGATGTTCGAACAAATCACCCGTCGACCCGACGATCAGCTGCAGCACGCCTTTCGGCAGCACGTTGGCGTCCAACATGATCCGCACGGCAGCTTCAGTGAGGTAGCTCGTGGCGCTGGCGGGTTTGACGATCGCGGGCATGCCGGCGAGGAAGGTTGGCGCCAGTTTTTCCAACATGCCCCAGACGGGGAAGTTGAACGCATTGATGTGCACGGCGACGCCCTGCATCGACGTATAGACGTGCAAACCCTGAAACGTGCCGTTGCGCGAGAGCGCTTCGAGATTGCCGTCGATCAAAATGCGCTCGTTCGGCAGCTCGCGGCGGCCTTTGCCTTGATAAACCGCGAACGTGCCGATGCCGCCGTCAATATCGATCCAGCTATCGGCTTTCGTCGCGCCGGTGTTGTAGCTCAGCTCGTAGAGCTCTTCCTTCTTCGCCGTCAGCGCTTCGGCGAGCGCTTTCAGCATCAGCGCGCGTTGATGAAACGTCAGCGTCCGCAGCGCCGGACCACCATGTTCACGCGCAAACCGCGTCATCGCGCCGAAGTCGAGCCCTTGTGAGGACGTGAGCGCGACGACATCGCCGTTCACGGCGGAGCGCAGCTCAGCAAGCCCGCCGCTTCCGGCGACCCATTTGCCCTCGGCGTAGTTTTGTAGCGTGATTGGTTTCATCGTCCGACTCCTACGAGTCATTCCAGACGGCCGGAGGCCGATCTGGAATCCAGGGCCGACACACTGCCGCTTGCCCTGGATTCCAGATCACGCTCCGCGTGTCTGGAATGACTCTAGTCAATTCAGCTTCCAGTAAACTTCGGCTTACGCTTTTCCATGAAAGCGCCGACGCCTTCTTTGTAATCGCTCGTGCGGCCCAACGTACGCTGCGCGTCGCGTTCGACGTCGAGCTGTGCGTCCAACGTCCGCGCGCCGCTTTCGCGGATGAGCTGCTTCGTCAGCGCCAAGCCGCGTGTCGGCGCAGACGCGAACTTCGTCGCGAGCGCATCGACTTCAGCGCTGAGCTTTTCGTCATCGACGCATTTCCAGATCATGCCCCACGCTTCCGCGCGCTCCGCCGTCAGCGGCTCGCCCGTCAGCGCCAAGCCAAGCGCACGCGCTTGTCCGGCGAGACGCGGCAAGATCGAGGTGCCGCCGCTATCGGGAATGAGGCCGATGTTTGCGAAGCTTTGGATGAATTTCGCGCCCTTCGCCGCAATCACGATATCGCACGCCAGCGCGATGTTTGCGCCGGCGCCGGCAGCAACGCCATTCACCGCGCAGATCACAGGCATCGGCAGCGATGTCAGTTTGCGGATCAGCGGATTGTAGCGGTTCTCGAGTGACTCACCGAGATCAACGCCGTCGCCACCCGGCGCTACAGCGCGATCGGACAAATCCTGCCCCGCGCAAAAGCCACGCCCTGCGCCCGTCAACACCAGCACACGTGCGCTAGCTGCTTGCTCCAAAGCCTGCGCGACTTCGCCGTGCATTTGCTCTGTGAAAGAGTTCAACCGATCGGGGCGATTGAGCGTCAGACGCGCGACGCTATCGTCGACGCTGAACAGAATGGTTTCGAAGGTCACGGCGGCATCCTCCTCGCGCGTGCGCATGGCGTATGATACGTGCGCATTAGGGTCAAATGGCTGAAAAGCGGCCCCTACCATTCATTGACCGATCGGTCAGCGAATGGTATAAGAGATAAGTTCCAAAAGGTCCAGCGCATGTACACCACCGATCTCAGCGGCAAGGACAAGAAGGCAGCGGTTGCGGCGGTCGCGGAAGGTCCCGCTCTCATCGCGGCGTTCGAAGCGCGCGTGGCGGCTGATGAGTTCATCGAGCCGAAGGATTGGATGCCGGAGGCGTATCGCAAGACGCTCATCCGTCAGATGTCGCAACACGCGCACAGCGAAATCGTCGGCATGCTGCCGGAAGGCAATTGGATCACGCGCGCGCCGAACCTACGCCGCAAAGCGATCTTGCTGGCGAAGGTGCAGGATGAAGCCGGCCACGGACTTTATCTTTACTCGGCTGCGGAGACGCTCGGCACGTCGCGCGATGAGATGACGGAAGCCCTGCTCTCCGGCAAAGCCAAGTACTCGACCATCTTCAATTATCCGACTCTCACTTGGGCCGACATCGGCGCGATCGGTTGGCTGGTAGATGGCGCGGCGATCATGAACCAAGTGCCGCTGCAGCGGACGTCATACGGCCCCTACGCGCGCGCGATGGTGCGCATCTGCAAGGAAGAGAGTTTCCACCAGCGCCAAGGCTACGAGATCATGATGCATCTCGCCGCCGGCACAGACGCGCAGAAGCGTATGGCGCAAGATGCGTTGAACCGCTGGTGGTGGCCGTCGCTGATGATGTTCGGCCCGCCGGACGATAAATCGCCGAACACCGAACAAAGCATGCGCTGGCGCATCAAGCGCGACACCAATGACGAGCTGCGCCAGAAGTTCGTCGACATCACCGTGCCGCAAGCCGAAGCGATCGGCCTTAGCGTGCCGGATGCGGCGCTGAAGTGGAACGAAGCGCGCGGCGCATACGATTTCGGCGAAGTCGATTGGGAAGAATTCTACGCCGTCGTCAAAGGCGAAGGCCCGGTCGCGAAAGAGCGCATGCAAGCGCGCCAGAAAGCTTGGGACGAAGGCGCCTGGGTGCGCGACGCAGCGCGCGTGCATGCGGAGAAGCGCGCTGCGGCGAAGCTGGCGGCGGAGTGAAGCAATGAGCGATCCGAGCAAAGAATGGCCGCTGTGGGAAGTTTTCATCCGCGGCAAGGGCGGTCTGTCGCATCGCCATGCCGGCAGCGTACACGCGGCGGACGCTAAGATGGCGCTTGAGCACGCGCGCGATACGTACACGCGGCGCATGGAAGGCGTGAGCTTGTGGGTGCTGCCGTCGGCGCAGATCGTATCGTCCGATCCGGGCGATGCGGCGGCGCTGTTCGAGCCGGCCGAAGATAAAGTCTATCGCCACCCGACCTTCTACAAAATCCCAGACGGCATCACGCACATCTAATGGATGCTCTCGCAACATACGCGCTGCGCCTCGGCGATGACTCGCTCATCCTCGGCCAGCGGCTCGGCGAATGGTGCGGCCACGCGCCGGCGCTCGAGGTCGATCTCTCGCTCACGAACGTCGCACTCGATCAGGTTGGGCAGGCGACGCACTTTCTGGGCCTCGCAGGCGCGATCGAAAACGCTGGGCGCGATGCCGATGCGTTGGCTTTCCGTCGCGACGTGCTGGATTTCACAAATTGTCTGCTAGTCGAGCAGCCCAACGGCGATTTCGCGCAAACGATCGCGCGGCAGTTTCTGTTCTCGCACTATCAAGCGTTGTTGTTCGAACAGATGGTGCTCGTGAAGGACGAGCGCTTTGCCGCGATCGCTGCGAAAGCGCTGAAGGAAGTCTCGTACCACGCGACCCTTGCAAGCGACTGGGTCGTGCGCCTGGGCGACGGCACCGAAGAGAGCAAAGCGCGCATGATCGCCGGTCTCGACTGGATGTGGCGCTTCGGGGACGAATTGTTCGTGATGGATGATGTCGATGCAGCGGCGATCAAAGCTGGCGCCGGCGTCGATAAAGCTGCGCTGCGTGCGGAATGGGACGCTCGCATCGATGCGGTTCTTGCTGACGCAACGCTTGCGCGCCCCGCTTCGCGTCGTCCGGTGCTCGGAGGCCGCGAAGGCCGTCACTCCGAACATCTCGGCCACCTGCTTTCGCACATGCAATTCCTGCAGCGCGCCTATCCGGACGCGACGTGGTGATGGCGCATTCTTGGACCGCCGGCGTCTCGCCGGCATCCGGTGGTTCAACTGAACCAGTGTTGCCGGCGGGGACGCCGGCGGTCCAAGAGATGTTGCGCGTACTTTCGAACGTCCCCGATCCGGAAATCCCGGCCGTCTCCGTGCTCGATCTCGGCATCGTGCGCGATGTCTCTGAGACGCGCGTGCTGATCACGCCGACCTACACCGGTTGCCCTGCCACGCTCGCGATCGAACAAAGCATCCGCCAAGCACTCGATGCGAGCGGCTACACAGACGTCGCAATCGAAACGACGCTTTCGCCGCCTTGGTCCACCGATTGGATCAGCGACGCAGGCCGCGAGAAACTGCGCGCGTATGGCATCGCGCCGCCGCCGAAGGGTGCGAGCGCATCGGCGTTGAAGAACAACCAACCCGCGGAATGTCCGCAGTGCGGCTCGTCCAACACCGAAGAGCTTTCCCGCTTCGGCTCCACGCCATGCAAAGCGCTTTGGCGCTGCAAGGCGTGCCTCGAGCCTTTTGATCGGTTCAAATGTCACTAAGCGCTAACACCTTTGCTCCCACGTTTACGGGGGAGCTGTCAGCGAAGCTGACTGAGGGGGCCGGTGCGCGCAGCCGCCGGACTTTCCCCCACCGGCTCGCTACGCTCGCCACCTCCCCCGCAAGCGGGGGAGGACAATGAGCATCGATTTTCACAAGCTGCGCGTCGCCGAAGTGAAGCGCGAAACGCCGGATGCAGTGTCGGTGCGCTTCGAGCTGCCGGACGATCTGCGCGAGCGCTTCGCCTTCAAAGCCGGCCAGCACCTCACGTTCCGCCGCGCGTTCAACGGCGAAGAAGTGCGTCGCAACTACTCCGTCTGCGTTTCGCCATCCGAAGGCGTGCTGAAGATTGGCGTGAAGAAAATCACCGGCGGTGCGTTTTCAAGTTGGGTGAACGACGAACTCAAAGCCGGTGACGAACTCGAAGTGATGGCACCGCACGGCTCGTTTTGCAGGAGCTTTGATCCGGAAGCGCGCCGCGAGTATGTCGCGTTCGCTGGCGGCTCTGGCATCACGCCGATCCTATCGCTGATGAAAACCGCGCTAGCGATGGAGCCGAACTCGCGCTTCACGCTCTTCTACGGCAACCGCAATTCGATGGGTGTGATGTTCCTGGAAGAGATCGCCGGGCTGAAGGATCGCTACATCGATCGGCTCAGCGTCTATCACTTCCTCGAAGACGAAGAAGAAGAGATCGAGCTCTTCAACGGTCGCCTCGACCGCGCCAAGGTCGAGACACTGCTCTCATCGCTGGTGAAACCCGAGAACATCGACACGTTCTTCATCTGCGGACCCGGCCCGATGATGGATGCGGTCGAAGAGGCGCTGCTCGCGAAGAACGTCGAGAAGCAACGCATTCTGATCGAGCGCTTCACCACTGGCCCGCTCTCCGCCACACAAGCCGCTGCGGCGCGTGCGCTTGAAGAGAAAGCCGCCGGTCTGAAGATGAGCGTGACACTCAACGGCCGCCGCATGAACATCACGTTCGATCCAGCGCAGCACTCGATCCTCGACAATGTCCGCGCCGCTGGCCTCCCCGCGCCCTTCGCCTGCAAAGGCGGCGTCTGCGCAACGTGCCGCGCCAAGGTGACTGCGGGCGAAGTCAGCATGAAAGTGAATTACGGCCTCTCAGAACAAGAGATCGCCGACGGCTTCGTGCTCACCTGCCAAGCCACCCCCCTTACACAAGGCGTGGCGCTGACGTACGACGTCTAGGTCATGACAGATAATGGTTGGGAAACTTCCGCGTCCGCCTGGATCGCGGATATGGGTGAGCACGGCGATTTCGGGCGGCGCTATGTACTCGATCCGATCATGCTGCCGCGCGCATTGGCGCGCGCGCCGAAGACTGCGCTCGATGTCGGCTGCGGCGAAGGCCGCTTTTGCCGCATGCTTGCGGCGCATGGGATCGAAACGACAGGCATCGATCCAACCGCCGCGTTGATCGCACATGCGCGCCAAGCGCATGAAGGCGGCACATATCTCGAGGCCGGTGGCGAGCACCTGCCGTTCGACGATGCATCTTTTGATCTCGTCGTCAGCTATCTCGCGCTGATCGACATCCCTGATTTTCGCGCTGGCATCGCCGAGATGGCGCGCGTGCTAAAACCAGGCGGCGCGTTGCTCATCGCCAATCTCAACGGCTTCAACACCGCCGGCGCTGAGACGGGTTGGATGCGCAACGCGTTCGGAAAGCTCCTCTACTATCCCGTCGATCACTATCTCGACGAACGCGCGTTCTGGACCGAATGGCGCGGCATCCGCATCGTCAACCACCACCGTCCGCTGCAAGCCTACATGCAGCCGCTCATTGGTGCGGGGCTTCAGCTCACACACTTCGAAGAACCCGCGCCAATCGCCGGGGCGCCCGAGCCAAAGGCCGAACGCTACCGCCGCGCGCCTTGGTTTTTGGTGACGGAGTGGGTGAAACCGGGCTGACGCATCGCGCGTAAGATCGAACGCACTTTCTCTCCTCGTCATTTCGGGGCGCGCGCAGCGCGAACCCGGAACCAAATGCAACAAAACACCGCGCTTTTCACCCCCTGGGTTCCGGGCCCTTCGCTACGCGAAGCCCCGGAATGACGAAGCATGCTGCGGTGAAACGCAACGCATCACTCCGCCGCCTTCGCCAACCCACCAAGCGTCAGATCCACAGCCATCTCGGCCAGCGCACCCGCGCTCACCACGCCTTTCGGATCAAACCAGGTGTGCGTCCAATTGATCGTGCCGAAGAACAGCATCGACGCCGCAAAACTCGCGCCCGCTTTGCGCTTCAACGCCGGCTCAATCTCAACCAACAGCTTCTGCACGGTCTCAATCAACCGCCGCTGCACTTTCACGATTTCGGCGCGACGCGCCTTCGGCAAGCGGTTCAGATCGTTCAGCAGGACCTTGTGCCGGTCAGCCGCGCCGACATAGAGCGCCATGAAGCGATGCGCCAATTCACGCAGTCGCCGCGCTGGCGGGACAGAGGCGTCACTCGTCACCTCATCCGCCGCCACCTCAAGCGCGCGGACGTGACTGATCATCACGTCGTAGAGGATGTCCTCTTTAGCTTGGTAATAATGATAAACTAGCGATTTAGAGATCTTGCCGCGCTTGGCGATATCGGCCACCGACGCGCCGGCAAAGCCATCGGCCGCAAACAATGCCGCAGCGGCGTCAACGATCGCCTGCTTACGCTCATCATATTCGGTAGCTTGAGTACGCGCCATCGGCGGTGAACTTACAGCCGCACTGCTCACCCATGCCAGCGCTTTCGCCCCAATCAGGCGGCGCGTTGGCCCTCGTGCTGACCCGCCGTCGGCGACCAGATCGCCTGCGCGCCGTGGGCGCTGGCGTCGCTGATGATCGGCGCCACCGTCAGCTGACCCGGCATCTCGGCACCGTGCTTCGCCACCAAAGTCAGCGGCGTCTCATGCGTTATGCCCTCGCGGAGGACGCGCTCTAGCAACTCGCCGATTTCCCGTCGCTGCATCGGTGCGATGACATCCAAGAACCTATGACCAAGCACATCGTCCCGGCGAAATCCGGAAACGCGGCAAAAGACATCGTCAACCGCCTCGATCCGCGAGCGGGCATCGAGCCGGATGGCGGCAGCCGTCGCGTGAGCATGAAGGGCGGCATCAAGAGCACGCGCGCGTTCGACCTCCCGGCGCAGCGTCGAAACCTCTGTCATGTTGTGCATCAGCAGGGCCGCGCCACCCGCCATCGGAAACACGCGCGCTTCAACGCGGCGACCATCGAACGCACTCGCCTCGAAACTTTCCGATTTGCGCGACCGCAACACGCGCGCGATGCGATCATGAATCATCGACGCCAAAGGTTGCGGCATGATTTCCAGCGCCGTCATGCCGCGCATATCAGCAGCGGCCCGACCTATGAAGGCTTCACTAATGGCGTTGCAGTCGGTGACGACCTGGCGGCCGTCGAAGGCAAAGTACGCGTCGTCGAGATTGGTAAGCATCGCGGCAAAGTCAGCGCGCAAAGCAGACATCGCCGCTTCCGCTTCTTCTGAAGGCTGGCCTGTATCTGTCCGAAACGCCTCCGGCGTCGCCAAGACGAGGCGCTCACGACCGTGATGCGTTATCGAAATCGGCCTGCGCAGGGCTTCGCCCTGCCAGAACCCAATGTTGCGGATAAAGTCCGCAGAAGACACGGCGACGCGATCCGGCATCACTCACCTTGTATTGTGCATACAACCTGAAAAAGTCGCGAGCCGCCACTCAACTCGAACGAGCATAAGTGATTCTACAATCCCCATGGGAACTAACTACAGTCTAATTGCAGAGTCCGACCGCTAACGCGTCGTTATCTGCATTATTCGAAAGAGTTCGATCTTGCGACCGCGTTAGATCGAAAGTCGTAGCGGCCATTATCGCTCCATTGATTGGATGCGAGGACGCGATGGCGTTTGCACTAAGATTGTCGCCACTATTCCGCGCGGTACGCTTGCCGCGCTTTGATGGTGTGCGCGCTCAGCGGTACGCAAACGCACAAGGCGGCAGCGCGGCGGTCGAGTTCGCGATCATCGGCCCAGTGCTCGTGCTCTTGCTCATGGGCATCTTCACATACGGCGGCTATTTTCTTACCGCACACACCGTCCAGCAAATGGCCAACGACGCGGCGCGCTCTGCAATCGCCGGTCTCGACGACGATGAACGGCTTCAGTTGGCCCGCGAGTCCGCGCTCGCAAGCCTTGCAAATCAAGTGCATATGCGCGGCGACGTCGCCACGCTCGAGCTCAGCCGCAACGGCTCGAACATCGCCGTCAACCTCACCTACGATGCCAGCGAAGATCTCTATTGGTCGTTTGAATCGCTGTTGCCGGTGCCAACACCGCGCATTTCTCGCACTGCAACAATCCGCCTCGGTGGCGTGTGATGCAAGTGCGCCGCTTTCTCAAAGACCGCAAAGGCGCGACGGCTGTCGTCACCGCGCTGAGCAGCGTCATCATCATCGGCTTCGCCGGTCTCGCGACCGATGTCGGCGCCGTTTATCTCGAATCCCGTCGGCTGCAAGGCACGGCGGACCTAGCGGCACTCGCCGCGATCCAGAACCCGGCGCAGGCGGAAGCGCTCGCAGCCGCCACCGTTTCCGCCAACCGGTGGCCGCACACCTCACGCATCAGCGTGGTGCACGGAGCTTACGCGCCGGACCGTTCCGTACGGCCTAGCGAGCGCTTCCGTCCTAACGCGCCGGGTTCTAATGCATTGCGTGTCGAAGTGCGCAGTTCGACGCCGCTCTATTTCGGCCGCCTGTTCATCCCGAGCGGCCGCATGGACATCGTGCGCACAGCGACCGCTGCACAACAACAGCTCGCCAGCTTTCAGATCGGCTCACGCTTGCTGGCGCTACGCGGCGGCGTCGCCAATCAATTGCTGAGCGGCCTCACCGGAAGCTCAGTGAATCTCTCGGTGATGGATTATGACTCGCTCGCGCGCGCCGATGTGGAACTGCTCTCTTACGTCGATGCGCTGCGCACACGCCTCGATCTCGAAGCGGCGAGCTATGAAGAGACGTTGGCAACGGACGTCGAGGCCCCAGAAGCTTTAGAGGCTTTGGCCGATGTGCTTGCGCCTCAAGATGCACGCGCCGAGCGCGCCATGCGCCGTCTCGCCGACGCTGCCGAACATGTCGGCTCGATCGGCCCGCTAAACTCACTCATTGATCTCGGCCCCTACGCCGCCTCCGATCACTCGACGCAAGTCGGCCAAAGCCGCATCGAAGTCGGCGCTTTAGATATCGCGACCGCTGTGCTGCAGATCGCCGGCGGCGATCGCCAGGTGCGCTTGCAACTTGGCGCCGGCGTTCCAGGCTTGGCCGATACCGAAGTCTGGCTCGCGATCGGCGAACGTCCGAACAATTCGCCATGGCTCGCGGTCACCGACGATGACGATGTAGTTATCCGCACCGCGCAGATGCGCCTCTATGTCGAGGCTCGCGTGCGGCCCGCTGGAGCACTCGGCAACATCGCCAATGTGCGCATCCCGGTGCTGCAAGAACTAGCCTCCGCCGAAGCGCGGCTGGAATCGATCCGCTGCGGCTTCGATCCGCGCGACCGCGAAGTGACGCTGGCTGTAGCGCCCAGCATCGGCAGCCTTACTTTGGGCGACGTCAACCTCGCCCAGCTCGACAATTTCCGCACCACATTGCGCCCGACCGCAGCACAAATCGTGCGCGTCGGCCTCATTCGCGTTGACGGCCAAGCGCGCGTCGAACTCGGCGGCCAGCGCTGGCAAAACGTTCGGTTCACCGGCGCCGACATCGATGGACGCGTGATCAAGCAAGTCGCCACCCGCGATGCAGCGCGCGCAACAGTCTCCTCCTTGCTGGGCGCCACCGATCTCACTGTCCGCATCGGCGGTCTGGGCTTGAGCACCGGCGTTGTGACCAGCGCCGTGGAGGGCGCGCTGAGTGCTGCTGCGTCGCCGATTGATGAATTGCTCAATGGCCTGACAGATTTGCTCGGCGTGCGCTTAGGCGAAGCCGACGTCAGAGTGAACGGCGTGCGCTGCGGCGGCGCTGCGTTGGTGGCGTAATGTCGAGTGCAAGACTGATAAGCGCCAAGGCGTGCGCCGTTCACGCCGCTAGGCCACCCGACATAGGCCGACGCAAAGCAAGCGGACTAGGTCGCCGAGAATACAGCGATGTTAAGCGCTTTTTATGGGGCGCCGCTGCTTCTGGTTGCAAATACAACGAGGCTTTCTGATGCGACGTCTGGGTTTAGCAGCAATCACGCTGGCGGCTGCGCTGTGTAGCGGTGTGGCGTTTGCCGACGACGACACGGACAGTTTCACCGTGTCAGCCACCGTGCTCGCGACCTGCGATATCACGGCCAACGATCTCGCATTCGGCAATTACAACCCCATCGCCGCCGCGCACCTAGACGCTGCAACCACGCTCAGCGTCACCTGCACCAACGGCACGACATTTAACCTGTCTCTCGATCTCGGCGGCGGCTCGGGCGCATCGACTGCAACCCGCTACATGGTCAGTGGCGGCGATACGTTGGGCTACACGCTCTATCGCAACGCCGGTCGCACCCAGCTTTGGGGCCAAACGATCGGGACCAACACGCTCGCTGGCACAGGCACCGGCAGCGCCGCCACGATTGACCTCTACGGCCGCGTGCCGATGCAACAAGCCTCGCCCGCCGGCGCTTATTCGGACACAATCACGGTGACCGTGACGTGGTAATAGCCCGCGCCCTCACAGCGATTGCGGCGCTTGCATTTGCAGGCCCGGCACACGCCCAAACCGGCGGCATCCAAGTCGCGCCCGTCGTGGTCGAGATGACGCCGGAGCGCAGCTTCGGCTCAGTGCGCGTCCGCAATGCGCGCGCGCGATCCACTGCATTCGAGATCGACGTTTACGCTTGGACACAAGTCAACGGCGAAGACGTGCTCACACCGACCGATGCGCTGATCGTGGCGCCGGGTGTTTTCGAAATGGCGCCAGGCGCCGAGCAAGTCGTGCGCGTCGGCGCAATCGCACCGGGCCGCGAGCGCGAAACAGCTTTCCGCATCATCCTCCGCGAACTGCCGACGCAAAGCACAAGCGGCGCCCGCCTTGGCTTTACGTTGGAAATGTCGCTGCCAGTGTTCGTGACCCCTGACGGCGCCGAAGCCAGCGTGATGGCATCGCCGGAAGCTGGTTCAATGCTTACCGTAGCTAACGTTGGCGCTGCGCATGCGCGCATGATCTCCGTCGAAGGCGTCAACACCGGCGCAGTCGAAGCGCCGCGTTATCTGCTCGCCGGCGCCGAAGCAGCGCTCACCTTGCCGCCGCGCACGCGCGAAGTGCGTATGCGCTTTTATCAAGACGGCCAGGCGGCCGAACGGATTGTCCAGGTCGGTGATGCGGACAGCCGTCCTCCTGTGCATTAGCCTCGCGGCGCCCGCCTTAGCCTGGGCCGAGGACGCGGCGCCGTTCGTTACACAATTGCGCCTGCCCGCTCGGCAAGCCGCGATAGATGTGATGGCGTGGCGAACCAGCGATGGCATCGAGGTCACGCGCGCCGACCTCATGCGCTTGCAGATCGTTTTACCGGAAGGCGCAGGCGAACGCATTGCGCTCAGCGCCGTGCCTGGCCTCGCCTACACCGAAAGCGCAGGCGACGCGGCTGTCATACTCACCTGCTCCGCCTGCCTCACACCGCAACGCATCGACGATGCACAAGTGCGCCGTGCCGTCGATCAAGCGCGCGGCGCCTACATCAATTACGATCTCGACGCGCAATGGCTCGAGCGAGAAGACCCCGAACTCTCCAGCGTCGCGGAAGCTGCTGTCTTCGGGCGCTGGGGCTTGTTCGAAACAAGCTGGGTCGCCGCAACCGCCGGCGCGGCTGAAGGCGTGACGCGGCTCGAAACCCGTTGGACCCGTGATTTCCCAGATCAACGCCTGCGCTTGCGCGTCGGCGACGCAACAACCCTGAGCGCAGGCAACGCGCCGCTTCGCTTCGCAGGGATGCAGATCGGACGTCACTTCGGCCTCGAACCGTCCTTCATCACCTACCCCACCGCTTTGATCAGCGGCGAGGCTGCGAGCGCATCGACGGTCGAGCTTTATGTCGACGGCGCCTTGCGGGCACGTGAGCAAGTCGAGGCTGGACCATTCGTGTTCGACAACGCGCCTCTGGTGAGCGGTGGCGGCGAAGCGCAACTCGTGATCACCGATGTCGCCGGTCGCCAACAAATCGTCAGCAGACCGTTCTTTGTCAGCACCAGCCTATTGCGGCCCGGCCTCTCGGACTGGGCCGTCTCCATCGGCGCCGAACGTGAGGACTTTGGCTTCGATAGCAATAGCTACGGCGAAACATTCCTCGCCGCCCGCTATCGACTAGGCTTAACACCGACGCTGACTGCCGAAGCCGCGCTCGATTGGAGCGATAGTACCCCCACCGCGCAAGCAGGCTTCTCGTTCGCCAGTGTCGAACTCGGCCAAATCCGCGTTTCACACGCGCGAACCGAAGAGGCGGGCGCTTCGGAGTTTGCCTGGTTTCAAGATCTCAATGCGTGGTCTTGGGGACTGCAAGCAGATGTCCGTGACGAAGGCTTCCAAACACTCGGCCTCGGCGAGAGCAATCTGCGCCGGAGCTATGCGAGCACGGTCAGCGTCGATCTCGATGCGCTCGGCGCAGCATCATTAACTGCCGCGAGCGTCGAGTTCTTCGATCTAGAAGATGCGCGCACCTTCACGCTCTCGTACGAACCGCGCTTTGTCGAAGGCTCGCTAGCGGCGCGGATCATCTATACCGAACGACGCGAAAGCGAAGTCGCGTTCGCCCTCACCTACACGGCCTCCTTGAACGACGACATCAGTGCAGGTGCAGGCTATGACGAGAACAGCCGTGGCGCGTCCTATCGCGCCTCGCTGCAACGCGCGCCGAACTATGATGGCGGCCTGGGTTGGCGCGTGCGCGCCTCGGAAGGACGCCGCTCCTATGCCGAGGCCGCGCTCTCGCTACGCGGGCGCTTCGGCGATTCTAGCGCACAGATCGCACGCGCAGGCGGCATCGTCGGCATCCGCTTCGGCCACGTCGGCAGTTTCGGCGTGATCGAGAGCCACATTTTTGCGGCAGCGCCAATCCGAGGCGGTTTTGCGTTGGTCGATGCAGGCGCGCCCGATATCGGCGTGTTGCGCGATCGCTTTCAAAGCGCCGATACAGGGGCAGGCGGCCGCGTGATCATCACCGGCCTGCGCCCCTACGACGCCAACATCATCGCCATCCGCGCGGACGATTTTCCGTTTGATCGAACACCGGCCCAAACAGAGTCGATCGCAACCCCTGCTGAAGGCGCCGGTGTCGTCGTGCGCTTCGACCATCAAACAGAGCGGCTCATCGAAACAAACGTGTTACTCTCAGATGAGACAACGCCGCCACGCGGCGCCGTGCTCGTTCGCTCACGCGACGGCGCGCGGTTTCCGGTCGGCGCCAACGGCCGCGTCGTCCTGCGAGGGGCGCAGGTCGGTGACGTGCTACAGCTTGACGGCGATGCGCGCTGCACCGCGCGCGCTGATGAAGCTGCAGCCGAACACGGACTGCTGCTCGAATGTTCGGTGGCGTGATGCGGCGTTGGCTCTTTGCTCTAGCACTTCTGTGCGCACTCGCGCCGCAACGCGCTGACGCTCTGCTATGCACACCGATCCTCGGCTGCACCTGCAACGTCGTTGCAAGCGATATCGACTTTCAGGCGTTCACGCCGTCCGCGTCCCATCAGGACGCGATCGGACAAGTTGAGGTACAATGCACCGGCGTGATCGACGTCGCGCCGTCCGTGGTCACGCAATTGGACGACGGCGTCTGGGGCACGTTCACGATGCGCAAAATGCGCGCCGGCAGCGACGAGCTTTCGTACAACCTCTTCACAACCTCGCAGCGCAACGTCGTGTGGGGCAATGGCACGCTCGGCTCGGTCTCGTCATCGGTGAGTGGCGGCCTGATCACCCTGGGCACATGGCGAGCGACCCGCACCGTGTACGCCCGCGCCTACCCGACACCGACCACAAAACCTGGAAGCTATTCCGACACCGTGGTGGTCCGGATCGTTTGGTGACCCGTAAAAATAGTTCCCGAACAGCATTGTGATCGCTGAATAAATCCTATATCGTTCAGCTCTACGAGGTCCTCCCGTGCGGCAGAACGCTCTTTTTATTGGGTTTTTAGGTCTCTCAGCCTTGGCTCTGGCCAGCTGCGGTGCCGCCGATGGCGGGGCTGAGCCAGCCGCGGCCCAAGAAGGCCCGCTCGTCCAAGTTGTGGAAACCGCGCTCCTCTCCGCTCCGGGCGCGATCCAGGCCAGCGGCCTGGTCGGTTTCAAGCGCGAAGGCGATCTCTCCTTTAATGCCCCCGGCGTTGTGGTCACGCTCCACGTCGATGCCGGCGATACGGTGCGGCGCGGACAGCGTCTAGCGACCCTTCGGCGCACAAGCGTCGGCAGCAATGCCGATGAAGCCGCTCTCACCCGCGCCAACGCCGAACGCGATCTGGCGCGCACGCAAGAACTCTACGAACGCGGCTTCGTTAGCGAAGCACGGCTCGACGATGCCCGCCTCGCAGTCGAACGCGCGCGCGACTCCTCGGTCCTCACCGCACCCGCCAACGGTTTGATCCTCCGCCGCCGCGCTGATGCATCCCAATCCGTCGCCGCCGGCACGCCGGTGTTTTCATTCGGCGAAACCGGCTCGGGCTTTGTCGTACGCGTACCGGTGGCTTCAGCCTCAGCCGCCCGCGTGCAAGTTGGTGACGCAGCGTTGTTGCGCATCAACGAATTAGGTGGCGAGCCGCGCCAGGGCCGCGTCGCACGCGTCGCCGGGCAAGGCGACGCCGGCACCGGCGCTTTCGAAGTCGAGATCGAAATCCCAAACATCACCGGCTTGCGCAGCGGCATGGTCGCGGTCGCTGAGATCGCCTCGCGCGCGCCTGCCACCGCAGAAAATGCGCTACTCGTCCCGAGCCTCGCTCTGCTCGACGCACGCGCTGACCAAGGCGTGGTGTTCGTGGTGGACGCCGAAGGCGTCGCGCGCCGCCGTTCGGTGCGCACAGCTGGCGTCACGCAAAACGGCGTGCTCATCGTTGAAGGTTTGAGCCCCGGCGAGCGTGTCGTGTCCGCAGGCGCGGCTTACGTGCGCGACGGCGAGCCGGTTCGCATCGCGGCGACAAGCTAAACGCCGATGCAAGCGATCACCCGCTTTTTCGTTGATCGCTGGCAATTTACCGGCGTTCTATTCCTGCTGCTGATTGCGCTCGGCATCGGCGCCGTGATGGCGATTCCGAAATCAGAAGATCCGATCACCGAGTTTCCCGGCGTCTCAACCGCCGTCATCCTGCCCGGCGCCGACGCCGAGCAAATGGAACGGCTGGTCGCCATTCCGCTCGAAGACGCGATCAACAGCATCGAAGACATTCGCGAAATCCGCTCGGAATCGCGCGCTGGCGTTGCCGTCATCAGCGTTGAGTTCGAATGGGGCGTCGATCCGCAGGAAAAGTTCGGCGAGGTGATCCGCGAGATCAATCTCGTGCGACCAAGCTTGCCGGACGGCATCATCGACATCCGATCGCGCCGCTTCAATCCGGCCGTCACCAGCGTCGTGCAAGTCGCGCTAACCAGCCCCGACGCGCCCTATCGGCAAATGGAAGCCTACGCCCGCGCGCTGCGTGACTCGATCGAGCGTGCGCCCGGCATCCAGCAAGCCGACGTCTGGGGCGCTCCACCTGCTGAAGTGCGCGTCTCCGCCGATCTCGACCGGCTCGCCGCCTATCGCCTACCACTCACCAGCGTCGCTGACGCGCTGCAACGCGAAGGCGTCGACACGCCGATCGGCGCCATCGAAGCCGACACGCGGCGCTACAATGTGCAAGCTTCCGGCTCGTACAACAGCCTCGATGAAATCCGCGGGGTGCCGCTGCGCGCCGATGCAGGCTCGTTGCTCACCGTCGGTGACGTCGCCGATGTTGCCTGGACCAATGACCAGCAGCCGCACATCACCCGCTACAACGGCGAACGCGCCGTTTTCGTGAGCGCCCGCGCCCGCCTCGGCGAAAATATCTTTCCGGTGCTCGACAGCGTCCGCACGCGTATCGACGCGTTCGAAGGCACGCTCCCCGACAACATCACGCTGCATCGCGGCTTCGATCAATCTGAAACTGTGCAGCATCGGCTCGGCACGCTCGCCCGCGACTTCGGCATCGCCATCCTTCTCGTATTGCTAACGCTGCTGCCGCTGGGCTTTCGCGCTTCAATCGTCGTCATGGTGTCGATCCCGCTGTCGCTGGCGATCGGCGTCGTTGTGCTGCACGCCATGGGCTATTCGCTGAACCAGCTCTCGATCGCAGGCTTCGTGCTGGCGCTTGGCCTGCTGGTCGATGACAGCATCGTCGTCACCGAAAACATCGCCCGTCACTTGCGCCAAGGCATGCAGCCGCGAGAAGCGGCGATCGCGGGCGTTCAAGAGATCAACGTCGCCGTCATCGGCTGCACCGCGACGCTGCTGCTCGCCTTCTTGCCGATCATGGCGCTGCCGGAAGGCGCAGGCGCGTTCGTACGTTCGTTACCGCTCGCCGTCGTGGCGACGATCACCGCCTCGCTTTTCGTCTCGCTGACGATCATTCCATTCTTGGCGAGCCGCATGCTGCCGCGCCAAGACGCCGGTCACTCGAACCCGCTGCTCGATACGGTGATGGGCGGCATCCACAATCTCTACCGCCCAGCTTTGCACGTAGCACTCGAGCACCCGCGCGCCACCGTCGCCGCTGGTCTCATCGGCTTCGTTCTCTCTCTTGGCCTTGTGCCGCAACTGGGCTTCAGCCTCTTTCCTGAGAACGACAGCCCTTACTTCCTCGTCGATGTCGAAACCCCGGACGGCACATCGGTGAGCGAAACCGATCGCGCCGTGCAATTCGTTGATCGCGTGCTCTCGCAGCATCCCGAGATCGAGTGGCGCTTCTCCAACTCTGGCCGCGGCAATCCGCAAATCTATTACAACGAGATTCCACCCGAACAGATTTCAAATGTCGGCCAAGTCTATGCCCGCTTCGGCGAATGGCATCGCACCGAAGGCATGGAGCAGATCGAGGAAATCCGCACCGAGCTCAATCAATATCCCGGCGCACGCATCAATCTGCGCCGCTTCACCAACGGTCCGCCGATCGAAGCGCCGATCGCCGTGCGCGTCGCTGGACCGGACCTCGCCGCCATCGGCGAAATCGCCGCTGAAGTGGAGCGCATCGTGGTGGCGACGCCGGGTACGCGCGACGTGTCGAACCCCGCAGCCGGGCGCTTGATCGATCTCGATCTCAACATCAACGAGGCCGAAGTCGCCTTGCGCGGCGTGCCTGCTGGCGCCGTCGATCAAACCTTGCGTATCGCCGTTGGCGGACTGCCCGTGGCGGATTTCCGCGATCCTGCGGGCGACGCGTTCCCCGTTGTGCTGCGTGCGCCGCGTGACGATGCGTTCGCCGTATCATCGCTGGAGTCGCTCTTCATCTGGAACGGACAAGGCGGCGCGATCCCGTTGGGCGAAGTCGCCGATCCAAGACTAGAAGCCGGCCCCGCCTCTATCGACCGCTTGCAGCGCGAACGTACCGTCACCGTGCGCGCCTACACGCGCCAAGGCTTCCTCATCAGCGACGTCACCAACGACGTGGCAGAGCGCCTAGAGGCCATTCGTTTGCCGCCCGGCTACACCGTGTCGTTCGGCGGTCAAGCCGAAGCGCAGTCACGCAGCTTCAGCGGCCTAGGCCCCGCGATCATGATCGCCATGTTCGGCATCATGGCCGTGTTGCTGCTGGAGTTCCGCACCTTTGCAGTGACGGCGGTCGTCGCCTTCGTCATTCCATTCGGCATCATGGGCGGCTTGATCGCGCTTTGGGTTGGTGGCGAGTCTCTCTCCTTCACAGCGATCATCGGCTTCATCGCCTTGATCGGCATCGAGATCAAAAACTCGATCCTGCTGGTGGAGTTCGCCAATCAATTGCGCGAACGCGGCGTGCCATTGCGCGACGCCATCGAACGCGCCGGCGAAGTGCGCTTCCTGCCGGTGCTCTTGACCAGCGCCACCGCCATCGGCGGCATGATCCCGCTGCTCTTGGAAGATTCACCGCTCTTCTCACCAATCGCGATGGTTCTGATCGGCGGCCTGATCAGCTCAACCGTGATCGCCCGGATCGTAACGCCGTCCATGTATCTGCTACTCGCGCCGAAGGATGAAGCGAACGGGAGCGAGGATAGCGCGGCTGCCTATCCAACTCGCAGTTAAAGGTTTGCGGGGATAGGCCAGCCGCTATCCGCACCAGACAACACGCCCGTCATCCTGGGGCGCACGCAGTGCGAGCCCAGGATCCAGGGCAAACACAAAGCTTTACGATCCCCTGGATCCTGGGCTCCCGCTTCGCGAGCCCCAGGATGACGAAAACAATCCGACCGAGTTCGCCCCAAGCGCATACTACGCGCCCATGACAACAGACCCATCACCCGACCGCTTCGCCCCCATCGCGCTTTGGCGCGCGGCGAGCCGTTTGATGGTGGCGTTGTTCAACCTGTTCGGCGAACCTCAAGACCTCGCCTTCCGTCACACACTCGTCGCGCGCGATTACAAAGCCGCACTGAACTGGCTGCGCAGCGTCGAAGCCATGTTCCGCAAATTGCTGCTGATCGAAGCCAGCCATTACGCGAAAGAGATCGCGCAAACCAAACAGCGTGCGCCAAGCAAGCGTGAGCGAAAGCTCGTAAGCTTTCATCCCGAAAATCCAGACTCATGGCGGGTAAGTTTTCGCTGCGATTCGTACCGCCGGCTTCCAGCCGGCAGTGGCCGAAATCTCAACACTTGTGAAAGCGCAGACACCGTATGCCGCCTGGAAGGCGGCGGTACCTCGGCGCCATATTTAGCGCCAACTACCTTCCACGCCGCATGGCCGCTCGCAGAGCGTTTCGAAGCCCTGCTCCGCGTCCACAACAATCCCGCGCCCTACGCCAAACGTTTAGCGCGCAAACTTTATGCGAACGCGCAGCGCATCGCAGCAATCGTCAAAGAGCCGGCCGAGCTGCAACATAGGATCGATCCCGGACCGCATGCGACGCTCATGGCGTTGTTTGATGTACGCAGATTGGTGTTCGAACCGAACACGTCATGAGCGCCTAACGACGCGCTGAAAAATTGAACACAGCGTCCCACGCCGCATCAAGCCGGAGCAATCCGTCTTGCGGCGACACTGGCGCATATGCATCGCCATCACGCGTCACCAAACCCAAGCGCTCCAGCTTGGCCAGCGCATCATGAATCTCAAAATCGATCTCCAGACCGAACCGATCTTGCAGAAACGACTCCGCAAAATTGTCGATCTCGCCCTTGGCGAGAGACCGTCCAGCACGGCGCAACAGCCCATACGCCAGCGCCGCCTCTTTCACGTCCTGCTCTTCGCCAGCGCCGATCAACAGATCCAGCACACCAGCATTGTTCGCCAGATTGCGAAAATAGACCGTGTCGGCGAGTTGCTTCTGATAGCGCAAAGTCTGCGTCTCGTACTTCAAACGCTGCCGCATAACGAACGCGACGACGGCGATCAGTCCCGAGATCGCCGCCAACGCCCGGCGCAATTCGTCATCTTCGATCACACCGCGCGCGCCAAAGTATGCGGCAAGCACTGCAAACAACACCGTGAGCGCAGGCCAAAGATTGAGCAGCACCGGCACGCCCGTCGCAATCGCAGGCGCCGCCAGAATAAACTGGTCGCGCCGCAACATGCTGGGCCGCGCACCCGGATGCAAAGTCACCAGCTCGGGGCTCGCGACATTGCGAAAGTGTTTGACGATCGCTGCACCCGGCCGCACGCCGCGACGCATGCGCTCGAAGGCGCGCTGATCATCGCGCCTCGTTTCATCCTCGCCTTTGAAACCGACAAGCACCACCACATCGCTCAGCACCTGCGTCGCAATCGTGCGCGTGCGCAGGCCGAACCACGATTTGCGGATAAGCTGCTCGCTTCGCTCGCCGCGCGCAAAATAGCGGATGCGGCGAATGCCCGAGAGCGTCGGCTTGATCGCAAGACCAGTGAGCTGCTTCGTCGTCTCGCGCGTTTGCACGGTGTCGGGATCGATCTCGACGAAATTGGCTTTCGTGAGCGCATCGCCGAGCGCTGCTTCAAACCGCTCAAACGCCGCCAAGCTGAGATCACGCCGCGATGCCGGCGCATCCGGATCGAGCGGATCGTAAAGCGCTTTCAGGCCCTCCAGCGTCTCGTGCGCTTCGTGGTGCAGAAGTGCAGCGAAAAGCTCGAACATTTGCGGCAGCGCCGCAGCATCGCCCGGCGGCATCCCCGAATCCGCGGCGATGGCGCGGACGAGCTCGCCCTTACGCACAGCGATGTAACCGTCAGATCGCCCAGACGGCGCGGTCGTCCCCTCAGTCATGGCGACAGTGCTAAACCAGGGCGCGGCCTTGGGCTATGCCGCACGGGCTTGCGGGACGCGGCGGAGCCTGAAATGTTGCTGCGCAGCAAGTTTAAGGGGCGGCGATGAAGCAGGCTTGGGTTGTGATCGCAACGCTGATGGCTCTCGCCGTCGGCCCAGCCTCGGCTCAGCAGCAGCCAGGCGCCGCCGCCGCGCGCGATCCGTTCAACGGTCAGCTCGGCATCATCGAAGTCGCGCGCCCGCCCGCTGAAGCGGCGCGGCTTGCGCGGCTCACCGGTGATGCGCTTACCGCCTTACAACCACAACGCCCCGGTCAGCTCGACGTCTACGTGATCTCGGCCGGCCTGTGGGGCGATGCCGTGTTCGAGAACGAAGCGCGCCAAGCGGGCGAAATCCTGGTCGATCATCTCGGCGCCGAGGGCCGCTCGATCGTGCTCACCGCTGGTGGCCTGCCGCAGCGCAATTTTGCGCCAGCAACACCAAACAATATCGCCGCCGCGATTGGACAAGTCGGCTCACTGATCGATCCGAACGAAGATCTCGTCGTCGTGTTTTTGACTTCGCACGGCGCACAGGACGGTTCGGTCGCTATACGCGAGCACAATCGCTTAAACGCCGCAATGCGCCCAACCCATCTACGCGACATGCTGAACGCGGCCGGCATCCGCAATCGCGTCGTTATCGTATCTGCATGCTTTTCGGGCGCTTGGGTTGGTCCCTTAGCAGACGACAACACCATCGTCCTCACCGCCGCCGCGCATGACCGCACTTCGTTTGGCTGTCAGCCGCAACGCGAATGGACCTTCTTCGGCGATGCCTTGTTTGCCCACGGCGTGCGTGGCGGCGCCAATTTACTGCCCGCATTCGATAGCGCAAAAACATTGATCGAACGCTGGGAACGCGAGCAAAACCTCACGCCGCCGTCAAACCCGCAGCGTTATGTCGGCGCGCGCGCCGGTGAGTTGTTGCGCCAAGCCGAACGCAACGCGCGCTAATCGCGCGGCGGCATCAGTTGGAGCGGCGCAGCGGTGGTGCGCTTAGGCACGCGAATGACGATCCGCGATTGCACATCGCTGACGAGACCGAGCGCCAAGATTTTGTCACGGAGAAAATCATCATACGCATGCATATCGCGCGTCACGATCCGCATCATGTAATCGACCGCGCCGGTCACGGTGGCGCAGTCCACCACCTCCGGCCAATCGGCCACTGCGACCTCGAACTTCTCCAGATTTTCGCGGGTCGGCAATTGCAGCTTCACCGAAGCGAAAACCTCAAAGCTGAGGCCGAGCTTCTCGTTATCCAGCAGCGTGACTTGGCGAGTGATTACCCCCGCCTTCTTCAGCCGCTCGATCCGCCGCCAGGCCGGGGAAGAAGAAAGGCTCACCTTGTCGGCGATCTCGGCGATCGACAGGCCTGCGTCCTGCTGTAGCAGGTCGAGAATACGCAGATCGACGGCGTCAAGCTCGATGGACAAAGTTTTCCCCTAAACCTGATTTTATGGGATGGTATTGCTCAGAATGCCAAGCGATTTCCGCCTTGGCAACACACTACCTCAAGCGCCGCAACGATTTTCCGCCGACTGCGATTGGAACTTTGGCCGCCCTGCACGGTTCTCTAGCCGTAGTGAGCAAACCAGATGTCAGACCAAACCAGCCACGATGATAGAGACCTAGAGCAGCAGGAGAACTGCAACGGTTTCCGCAGCGCCGACGTTCTCGCGATTTTGGCCGTCGCCAGCTTCCTGGCTGCGATCGGCTTGGTGACCTTTTTCGTCACTACAGCTCTCGCCAACTGAGCGGGCCAAACCCTTGCGCCCCAACCCTTGCGCAGCGACTTTCTCGCGCGTATGTGTCCGGCCCTTCGGTGGCGTAGCTCATCTGGTTAGAGCGTGGGATTCATAACCCCAAGGTAGGTGGTTCAAGTCCACCCGCCACCACCAAATTTCCATAGTCAAATGTGCGCATACACGGCTCGAACATGCCCGTCCGTGTAGCCGAGTATTCTCCGCTCGCCGCCGGGCCAGGTTGTGAGATCGATCACGAAGCGCAGCCCGTTTTGAACATTATCGGTCACGGCTTCCGGCTCCATGCGCACCCAAGCCAGCGGCGCGGATGATGTTGCGCGCGCACCGGCATCCTGAATGGCGGACACGATGGCTTCACGCGTGTCTTTCGGCGGGTATTGAAGAAAGACGGAGTGATACACGATCGTCGCCGCGTCATTGGCGCAGTTGGCTAATTTTTGCGCTAGCCACGCCCCAGCATCAGCGCGTTCGACGCGAACACCCGCATCTAGAGCTAACGCGGCCGCGGCATCGAAGCGCGCTAAGCGATCAGGCTGATCTGGCCAGATGTAGGATTTAAGGCGCAAGCGCTCATCCGGATCGCGAATGTCGAGCGGGTTCAAATCGCAGGCAGCGCGATGGCGAACGCTTGGTCGTGCCTGCACGGGCGGCGCCTCACCGTGCCAATCGGTGTCGATCTGCACGTCGCCCTCGCCCCAGCTCCAAGACTGCGTGCGATACGCAAAGCGATCCCAGTTTAGATTGAGGCCAGCACTGGCACCGATCTCAAGCGTGTCGATGGGTCCTTGCCAATGTTCTGCAAACGCCAGGAATGCGGATAGGAGCGCGATCGAGCGGCGCGTCTCGTTTGTCTGAGGTGGTGATTGGATAAAGCTGACAACCCAATCACGCTCGCGCTCAAAAAACGCACGCGCAACCGGCCAGATTTTATCGACGCTCCAAGCCGTGTCACGTGCCGGGTAAAACGCCGCTAAGTCTGCATCGCGATTGGTCAGCACTGCCGCATGCAAGGCGCCGGTCAAACGCAGCGCAAGAGCGTCTGCAGCCGGATTGCTGCGCCAATCTGCAACTAAGTCAGCAACCGGACCATTGGCTTCAAGATCGCGCGCCATCTTTTCGATGAGCGCGCCTGTCAGCGGCGAGCCGTAAGCCGAACAGAGTGCGGCTTGCTCATTGAAATGCGCGAGTATGCGCTCGATCATGCGCGTTGCACCGCAAGCGCGATGCCTTCACCACCGCCGATGCAGAGCGACGCAACACCGCGTTTGGCGCCTCGCGCTTCCATCGCCGCCAGTAGCGTCACCAACAGGCGTGCGCCTGATGCGCCGATCGGATGGCCAAGAGCGCAAGCGCCGCCGTTCACGTTGATGATGTCGTGGCTTAGCCCAAGTTCTTTCATCGCAATCATCGGCACGATGGCGAAGGCTTCATTGATCTCCCAGAGATCGACGTCCGTGGTTTTCCACTCAGCGCGTGCGAGCGCCTTCTGAATCGCCGGCACCGGCGCCGAGGTGAACTTCGCTGGCTCTTGGGCATGCGAGCTTTGCGCGACGATCGTTGCGATGATCTTGCGGCCTTGCTTCTCCGCGTCGCCACGGCGCATCAACACCAAAGCCGCAGCGCCATCGGAGATTGCTGACGCATTCGCGGCGGTCACTGTGCCATCTGGCGTGAACGCAGGCTTTAGCGACGGGATTTTATCGGGACGCGCCTTGCGCGGCAGTTCGTCAGTGTCGAGCGTGCCTGCCTTCGATTCGATCGGCGCGATTTCGCGCTTAAAGCGGCCTTCCGTGGTCGCGTTCTGCGCGCGCTTCAAAGTTTCGAGCGCATACGCGTCCTGCGATTCACGCGAGAACTGATACTCTTTCGCCGCTTGATCGGCATAGACGCCCATGGCCAAGCCTTCGTAAGCATCTTCAAGGCCGTCCAGCGCCATGTGATCGAACAGCTTATCGTGCCCGTATTTCTGGCCAGCGCGATGCTTCGACATCAGGAACGGCGCGCGCGTCATGCTCTCCATGCCACCGGCGATCACCGTGTCGCTTTCACCTGAGAGCAAAGCTTGGCGCGCCATCGCCACTGCTTGCAGGCCCGAGCCGCACATCTTGTTCAAAGTCACCGCTTGCGTGCCCTTGTCCAAGCCAGCTTTCAACGCCGCCTGACGCGCCGGCGCTTGGCCAAGACCGGCGCTCAGCACGTTGCCCATGAAGATCGTATCCGCGCCCGCGACGCCCGCTTCTTTCACTGCCGCTTTCACCGCAACAGCTCCGAGCTCCGGCGCGGAAAGATTAGCGAGTTCGCCTAGCAAACCGCCCATAGGCGTGCGGGCCATGCCGACGATGACGATGTCTTGAGCGCTCATTTTGCTTTCTCCGGGCGGACAATCATACAGGTAGAGGTGCCGTGCGCGTAGAGCTTGCCGTTCATATCGGTGAGCTTGCCTTCGGCAGTAATCAGCGTGCGCCCATGCGCGAGCACACGGCCTTCTGCACGCAGGCGGCCAGTGTTTGCAGCGATTGGACGGACGAAATTGACCTTAGTTTCTACCGTGCCGTAGCCGACACCAGCCGGCAACAAAGTGTGACCAGCGCAGCCGCAGCAGCTGTCGATCAAGGCCAGCGCCCAGCCGCCATGCACGGCGCCCATCGGGTTGAGCACACGCTCGCTCGGCTCGCCTTCAAAGGCGGCGAAACCAGGCTCGACCTCAACCAGCGTAAAGCCCATCGTCGCACCAATTGTTGGCGGCGCGAACTTGCCGGCGATCAGAAGCCGCAGTGCGTCGATTCCAGGCAAGGCCATCAGCTCAGCGGAATTGGTATTCGTCATGTTCACTCCGTCGACGCGATCCAACCGCCGCCGAGCACGCGCGATGAGTCAGGGTCGTAGAACACAGCGGCTTGCCCTGGCGCTACGCCTTCTTCCCGAGCGTCAAGCAAGACCGCCCAGCCAGCGCCGATGCAAAGCTTGCCAGGCACAGGTGGACGCGTCGAGCGCACGCGCACCAGCACAGCGCGGCCATCGAGTTCATCCTCGCTCTCGACCGCTTCGCCGATCCAGTTCACTTCTTTGAGCGCAATGCGCGTCACGCCAAGCGCTTCGCGCGGCCCAACAATGACGCGCTTTTGCGGCGCATCGAGCTTCACGACAAAGAGCGGCTCGCCGGTCGCAACACCGAGGCCACGACGTTGACCAACCGTGAAATTGATGACGCCGTTATGCTCGCCCATGACGCGGCCATCGACGTGGACGATTTCACCCGGCTCGATAGAGCCAGGGCGCAATTTTTCGACAACGTCTTGGTACTTGCCATTCGGTACAAAGCAAATGTCTTGGCTATCGGGCTTTTCGGCCACACGCAGACCAAGCTCGGTCGCGAGTTCGCGCACTTGCGTCTTCGGCAAGCCGCCAAGCGGAAAGCGAAGATATGAAAGCTGTGCGCGCGTAGTGGCGAACAGGAAGTAGGTTTGATCGCGACTTGGATCAGCGGCACGGTGCAGTTCAGGACCGGCTTCGCCTTCGAGACGTTGCACATAGTGGCCAGTTGCCAAACAATCGGCGCCGAGATCTTCGGCGACGCGTTTGAGATCAGCAAACTTCACAGTTTGATTGCAACGCACGCACGGGATAGGCGTGGCGCCTGCGAGATAGGTGTCGGCAAAATCTTCCATCACCGCATTGCGGAAACGGTTCTCGTAGTCGAGCACATAATGCGGAATGCCGACGCTATCGGCCACGCGCCGCGCATCGTGAATATCTTGTCCAGCGCAGCAGGCGCCCGGCTTGTTCACGGCAGCGCCATGATCGTAGAGCTGGAGCGTGACGCCGATAACGTCATAGCCCTCGCGCTTCAGCATAGCCGCAACGACAGAGCTATCGACGCCACCAGACATCGCCGCGACGACGCGCGTTTCCGCAGGCGGCTTCGCAAAGCCTAGAGAATTGAGGGTTCGCGCGCTCGGATGAGCACCGCGGGGCGCGATCAGCGTATTCATCATCTCACTCCCCTCGGGTTCAAGGCCCGAGGCGACCAACAATTACCTCAGATAGTTCAAAAGGCTGAGATTTGAAAGGTCGGAGAAGGTCTTGGCGGCAGCTTCGTACTGCACCAACAGCTGGTTCAACTGGATGGTGAGTTCGGCGACGTCAGCGTCGGCCTGATCGCCAATCTCTTTGGTGAGCAAGTTCGAACGAGCCGTAAGCCGGATTTGCTCTTGCTCAAAGCGGGTCTGCAGCTGCCCAGCGCGGCCTTCTTCGGTGGTGAACTTGTTGGATTCCACATCGAGCTGATCGGCGAGCGATTGCAGCGTCGCGCGATCGATGGCGCTGATCGGCTGCCCAATCGTGCCGCCGTTCGAGTCGACCAGGTTCTTCAGCGACCGCAGCAGATTGAACAAACCTTGCGATAGCTCCGAGGCTTTCGCCGAAAGCACCGCCGGTTCGCCGGCGCTGAGTTCGATTGTCTGATGCCGCTCGGATTCGTCGAACATATCTTCCGGCGCCGAAAGCCCTTGTAACTCAACCAGCGACGTAAACTTGATCGGACGCACGTTCTGGCGCTCGCCTGAGAACAACGGCTGACCATTCCAGGTCTCGTTCATCGCTGACACGACGCTGGCGAACGTCAGATCCAGCTCCATGCTGATGCCGCGGCCATCGTTTGAACTCAGCGCATCGCGGATAGATTGTGCAAGCAGGCCAGCTGATTCCGAGACTTGTCCCAGTGCAGCGCCCTGCACGCCGAAGCGCGCTTGCAATTGGTTCAACACGGAACTGCGCGAGTCTGACGCCGCCATCATGCTTTGCGCGTTCAAGATGCGGCTTGAAGCGCCGCCAAAGCCTTGTAGATCGCGCGCTTTCGAACCCGACGCTATTTGCGCCTGAATATTGGCCAACTCGCTGGTGATGCGGCGAACGTCGACCATCGTCTGCGTCGAGTTTCGCAATGATATTGCGCCAGTCATGCGCGCTTACTCCTAGCGTCTGCCGATGGACAGCAGAATATCGAGCATGTCGGTTGCGGCCTGGATAACGCGGGCCGCTGCTGCATACGAATTCTGGTACACGGTCATTTTCATCAATTCATCATCGAGACTGACGCCTTCGAGTTGCGCGCGCCGGTCAGCCGCAGCAGTCGCCACCGCATTCGCACCCTTTTCCGCACGCTCTGCGTCAGATGCGAGCCTGCCTGCTTCACCGCCGAGGCGGGCGGCGTAAACCGCGAGCGTCGTCGATTGCGATGTCATCACACCCGCCGCGCCGAAGCTGCGTACGCTGTCGCGCGCCGCAACGATCGCCGCCGCACCACGATTGTCGCCTGCTTCGATGATGCGCTGGCCGAGCGCCACGGTCAGATTGGGCCGGCCGACCGCCAAGCGCCCTGGGTCAGCGGCGATCTCGGCGTCAACGTCCACCTCAAACGCTCTTCCCGCCGTGGCCGATTGCGACAAACCATGAAGCGAGGTGATCGACACACCTGTAGTTCCGCGCCTCGTCGAGTCACTCACGAGTTCGGCTGTGTGACCACCACTCGACGCAAAACTGATGCGGCCGCTATTGGCGTCCATTGAGAACGTACCAAAGCCGCCGAGACCCGTACCGGTGGCGTTCAGCGCATTCAGTATGTCTTGCCAGCTAGAAGTCGCGCCCGCGAGCGCGCCCGAGATCGACACTGTGCGTGTTCCGACATTGCGACCAAGCGAGTCAGTGATTTGATACGTGATCGCACCATTGGTGAAGCCGTGCCTATCGGCGGCGTCGAGGCCGTTCTCGAAAAACATCGGCGTCGAGCGCGAGACGAGATCGTTCAAGCCGAAAAAATGTGAGAAGCCACGTCCTGCTCTTTGTGACGGGTCGTCAGCATCCTGCTGCACCACCAGGCCGCCGCCGTTGCTTACATTGAGCGAGAGCGCACCATTCGTAAACGTCGCTGTCCCGGCCGGAGTACCAATGGCGAGCGCGATGTTGAGTACTGTCGTGAAGTTCGTGATCGAAGTGCCGAAGCTGAGCGTGCCTGCAGGCGCCTCGGTGGTAATCGTACGGGCGTCGAAATCGATGTTCAGACGTCGCGTGAGATTGCCGCTGGCGTCTGTCACGGCGATCGTGGCCTCGCCGGTGAAGCCCAAAGCATCCGACCCGAGCAGGCCTGTTTGGCGCCCGACAAGACTGCTTACGAGCGGTACGGAAGCGTTCTCATTGTGCACCTGGTTCAGCGCATCACCGAGCGCACCGGCGAAACCGCCAAGTGCTTCGGCAAGGCCAACCAAGTCTTCGTCGCGAACCTGCAAGAGACCTGCAATTTCGCCGCCTTGAATGTACGGCTCAAGATTGGAGTTCAGCCCCAAGCCTTCATTGATACGGATCGTGCCGTGCGTGGCGAATGGTGATGAGTTTGGCGAATAGGTGATCACAGCCGGTTGCACGCCAACCAAGAGCGCGCCGCCACTGGTGCGCACATGCACACCGCCTTCGTTCTGCGCCGAGACGCGCACGTCGAGCAGCACTGAGAGTTCGTCGATCAGCGCCGATTGCGCATTCTCAGCGCCGGTGACATCTGCGCCGGTGCGCTTGGTCAGCTGAATTTCGTTGTTCAACTCTGAAATGCGGTTGATCAAGCTCTGCGCCTGGCTGACGGAGTCAGCGATCCGCTGATCTGCTTCGGCGATGAGGTCTTGCAGATTCTCGCCGATCCGATGCACTTCCGAATACATCGTCTGCAACGAGCTGACCGCATCGACACGGCGCAGCGTCGACGATGGGTCGACGCCCATCTCTGTCATCGCCGACCAGAAATCGTCCAGCATCGCAAACATCGACGTGCCGCTAGCCGGATCTCCGAAATCGGCTTGCGCACGTCCGAGCAGATCAGCGCGCGCCGCAGCCGAACCGCTCGCGGCAGTGGCGATGTAGCTGGCCGTTGAGAGGAAGCGATCGGCCGCACGCTGGATCGAACTGACGGACACACCAGCGCCGGCGCCCAGGTGCGAGTTCGGCGAGAGCACGACTTCGGCGCGCACATAGCCGGGCGTGTTAGCGTTGGAGATGTTGTTCGAAATCGTGCCCATCGCGGTCTGCGACGCGCGCAGACCCGAGAGGCCAGACATAAGGACGCTGGAGATCGTCATGCGCGCAGCCTCGGCAGAAAGCGCCGGGCGCCCGGCTGATTTTGCCGGGTAAGCACGCGCGCGCAGGGCATGCGTTGATTCGGACTAAGCGCCTGATAAAGCACCATTTTATCCCCTCCTCCAGGCGATCACTCGGACCACCCGGCAGGTCCGTTCACCATCTCCCTCGCAAGCCTGGGGCCACATGGTGAATGCTCGGCAGAAGCTGCCGGGGTCCTGGCCATATTTGCCGGTATTCGACCAAACCAGCCAAACCAGCGCATTGTTTTTATTGCGTTTTACTTGGTTATCGGCGTGGCCCGCCGCTTGCTCAGCTTCACCAGCCCGTAGCTTTGGGCCTTGGGGGATCTATGAGTTTCGCGGCCAACGCCGTTGTCGATGTGATCGCGCCGCCAACGCGGAGCGCGCCAACGCGCGCCGCGCCAGCAAACGGCCGTAGCTTCGACGACCATCTTGATCGGGCAGCGCCACCGGAAGCGCCCGAACAAAACGCCAAGCCCGAAGCGCCTAACAAGGCGCCGACGACGGATACAGCGAACTCTGGCGAGAGCGCAGACGCTGCGCCAGTCGAGCCGACGGATCAAGCCACCGCTTCCAATGCCGAAGCCCCGGCGCCAGCTTTAGTCGTACAAATCGTACAACCCACTCCAGCGCCGCAACCGGTAGCGACGTTGTCTGAACCTATGGCAAGCGCTGAAGCGCCGCCGATCCAAGCCGGAAGCGCCGCGCCGTCAAACGGCGAAGCCGCAACCGCTCCTCAGAGCGGAGACGCCGAACAAAGCACTGCCACGCCACCGATCAATAGCGCAAAGAGCGACGCCAGCGACAAGCAAGCGGCGCCTCAGCAACAAGTTCCTGTGACTTCGGCAAGCAACGCGTCACAAGCCGCTGCGCCACCGGCGCCACCCACTCAGGCGCCAGTCGTTACGCCAAAGCCCGCTTCTACGCCTACGCCTGAGATCGCGAGCGCAACCGCCGCCGCAACACAGCCACCCGCGCCTGTAGTCCGCGAAGCGTCGCAACCCCGCCTCAAAGCTGACGCCGCCAACGCGAAGACCTCTCAAGCGGCGACAGAAAAATCACTCGACGCGCCGCAACCGAAGACCGCGCCCGCCACCGCGCCAGTGAACGCAGCGCAAGCCAACAGCGGTGACGCAAAGTCTAACGCGCCGATTACAGTTCAGGCGCCGGCTCCCGCTCCGATCGATACGTCAACACCGCAGACGAGCACCCTCTTCCAAACGACGCCAGCGCACGCCTCGCAAACAACGGCCGTTGCTGCCGAGCATGCGGCGCGCGCCGCGCCTGCATCTGCGCAAGTCGCACGCGAAATCGTCAGACGCTTCGACGGCGAGAACACGCGCTTTGAGCTGCGCCTCGACCCCGCAGAGCTCGGCCGGGTTGAAGTACGCCTTGAAGTCTCGCGCGATAATCGCGTCACCGCCGTCGTATCAGCGGACAATCCGCAAGCGCTTGCCGAACTCTCGCGCCATGCCCGCGAACTCGAGCAGATGCTGCAATCGTCCGGCCTTGAGCTGACAGATGCGGGCCTCTCGTTCGATCTCCGCCAAGGCAGCGACCCCGATGCAGAGGCAGGCAACGGCTCGCGCGACTCAAACGGTGACCGCGTCGCCGAAACTGAAACGCAACCAGCGCAAACCGCGCGCCCGCTCGGTCTTGAGCGTTGGCGCGGCGTGCGCGTCGACCTGATGGTTTAAGGACAAGCCCATGCCCATTCCAGGGATAGACACCGGTACGACATCGCAAGTCACGACCGATCGGTCGAGCCTATCGGACAACTACGACACGTTCCTCGTGTTGCTCACTGCGCAATTGCAGAACCAAGACCCGCTCTCACCAATGGACTCCACCGCTTTCACGGAACAGCTCGTGCAATATAGCCAAGTCGAACAACAGATCCGCACCAACGAACAGCTGTCCGGCTTGGTGCTGCAATACCAAGCAGCAAGCGCGGGTGCTGCGCTCTCCTATCTCGGCAAAGATGCGATCATCGAGTCGAACGACACATATCTAGCCGGCGGTACTGCTAACTGGGCGTACAATCTGCCTGCCAATGCCGACACGCTCACCATTCAAGTGCGCGATTCCGGTGGTCGTCTGGTTTACACGGACGAGACGCAACCGCGCACCGGTGGGGAACATCTGTTCAGCTGGAACGGCCAGACGACGAATGGCTCGACTGCGGCGGACGGCGTCTATTCAATTTCGATCACAGCACGCAACGCGGCCGGCAACGCAATCACACCGACCATTAATGTGCGCGAGACTATCATGGGCGTGGACTTCTCTGGCGCGACACCGCTGGTGATCACGCCCTCTGGTACCCGCGGTTTGGAAACGATCCGATCGGTGCTGGACATAAACTAGGTTTCGCCTTTCGCGTCCGCCGAATGCGGACGCCGCCTCACGCGCAGAAGCGCTCCATAAAAAATCTTTTGCTGCCGCAAGCGATGGGACGCGCGCGGCGATGGAGCTGGACACATGTCGATCTATACCGCCCTCCGCGCGGGCGTCTCTGGCCTCACCGCCAATTCGAGCGCGCTTGCCGTTATCTCTGACAACATCGCCAACGTGAACACGGTTGGCTACAAGCGATCCGGTGTTGATTTCTCTGCCCTCGTCAACGCGCAGAACTCGAACACAACCTATAACGCGGGCGGCGTGCTGCCGCTTACGCGTCAGCAGATTTCGCTACAAGGCTCGCTCGAACAATCGCGCTCGACGACGGACCTCGCAATCTCCGGCGATGGCTTTTTTATCGTCTCACCGAACAACCAGCAGCTTTCGAATGGCGGATCGGTGCTGTTCACGCGCGCCGGTTCGTTCACGATCGACGCTGACGGCTACATGGTCAACGCGCAGGGCTTGTTCTTGCAAGGCTGGCCAGTGGCGAGCGACGGCAGCGTGACGACGAGCCCGACCTCCCTCTCCGCGATCGAGGCGGTCAACATTTCCGGCGTCGGCGGTTTGGCAGAGCCGACAGAAAATGTCGGCATCAACGCGAATTTGAACTCCGATCAAGCCTCGCACACAGCCGCCTACGCCGCAGGCAACATGGCGACCGGAGCGGTTTCACCGCACTTCGAAAGCTCGCTCGAAGTGTTCGACAGCTTGGGCGCGCCGCGCACGATCGCGTTCGGCTTCCTCAAGACTGGCCCGAACACCTGGCAAGTTGAATCGTATGCTCGTCCAAACACCAACATCACAGGCGGCGCTTTGAACGGCGGCTTGCTCGCAAGCGGCACGCTCACCTTCAACACGGACGGCACCGTCGCCAGCAGCACCGGCACCATCGGCGCGCAGTTCAATATCCCATGGGCAGCCTCGACCGGCGCCGGCACGCAGGCCATTGAGCTCGACCTCTCAACCGGCATGACGCAATTCGCCAAGAGCTTCGGCGTCACCAGCGTCACCGCTGACGGTGTGCCGCCGGGCGATCTCGTCGGCCTCGTGCTCGAAGGCGACGGCATGTTGACGGCGCAATTCTCGAACGGTCGCGCTCGCGCGCTCTACCAAATCCCGTTGGCGACGTTTTTGAACCCGAACGGCCTCGCCGCCGACCAAGGCGGCGCCTTCCGCACGACCTTGGAGTCTGGACTCTACAACATCAACTCGTCAAACGCCGGCGGCGCAGGCCGCATCGTGTCAGGCGCGCTTGAAGCCTCGAACGTCGATCTCGCGGCCGAGTTCACCAACCTGATCACCACCCAACGCGCCTACTCCGCCGCCTCGCGCATCATCACAACCGCGGACGAAATGTTGGAAGAGCTGCTGATGATCAAGCGCTAAGCGTAAGCGATAGCTCTGTCTTCTCCCTGAGCAGGAGAAGACAGAGCGTAGCGAAGCGGAGATCTGATGGTTGGTTCTGGCGCAAGGCTCTCAGGCATTCGCGCCGTCACCCCTCGCCTGCGTTTGCAAACGCTGTCCTCTCCCGCACGGGGAGAGGACGAGCGCAGGAGTTTTATTCGCTATCGAACAGCACTTCCCAGGTATGACCATCCGGGTCGGTGAAGTAGCCGGAATAAACGCCGTCATCATCTGACGCCGCCGACACGGTCGCGCCAGCGCCTTTGGCTTTCGCCACCAGCGCATCAACGTCGGCGCGGCTTTCGGCGAAATATGAGATGATGGTTTCAGCGGCGCCGCGCGCAGCTGGGCGGTGGCCGACCTTTTCGACGTAAGTGCCGAACTCGCTGCGATCCAACAGCACGAGATAAACGCCGTCGACGTCATACGATGCATGCTCTTCGTCCTGCTCTTCCGGGGTCAGGCCAAGCTGGCTGTAAAATGCGATCGACTTTTGCAGGTCATCGACCGGAAACGTCACGCAAGAAATCGCTGCGGGCATGAGACCACCTCCTCTGACGCTTCATGCGTCCCACTCAAGGAGGCGATGGATGATCGGATTCTGCGCGTGAGCAAAGGCCGATTAGCGGCCGATTCGAACCTCTCCACCGCCAATCACGCGGCGGGAAATGTCGCCCTCGACCTCACGCACCCGCACTTCACCGCCACCGACGATGAGCGCGTCCAGCGTCTCGGCTGAGCCGTTGTGAGTAAAGGTCCCCGGGCCGTTCACGACCACGGTAACATCTTCCGCACGGCCCGCCCGGATCAACGCATGCCCAGGTCCCTGGACCACGACGTTGGTCGCGCCGTCCGCGCGAGAGGCGCTGAAATTGCCAGGCCCCGCGATCGACACGGTAAGCCCGTCCCGCACGATGCCGGCTGTGATCGAGCCATCGCCTGCAACAAGCGCTTCAAGCTCGCCGGAATCGTGGATACGCATGTCAGCATGACCGGCGACCGCGACTTCGGCGGTATCGCGCACCCGTTCAACATCGGCATCACCGCAGCCATCGATGCGCAGCTCGAGTGTTTCGGCCGTGCTCATGTGCAAGCGCACGGCGCCGCTTACGGTGAGCACCGCATCTTCCGGCACGCGCAGTTCGATGATCGGCAATTGCGCGCCAGTCACGCGTCCCTGCCGGGCCGTCTGGACCTCAAGATCGGCGACGCCCCGGACAGTGCAGGCACGGATCTGACCGCGTAGGCGCCCGTCGATGACCAAGCGCCGCCCAGAGCGGCGCAGATTGGGGGCCGGCAGGGCGCCAGGATTGACGATCGACACCGCTACGTCGCTGCGATCCTCGGGGCGCACACGGATAAACGCCGCCACATTCTGAAGATCGACCTCGCGGGCGTTCACGTAACGCTGCCAACCGCTCCCCGGCGCGGCAGGCGCGGCGCGGACGGCGGGCGGCGCGGACGGGGCGCTCGGCGGGGTCTGCGCCCAAGCGGGCCCAGCGCCCAAAAGGGCCGCAGCAAAACAGGAAGCAGCAATCAGGCGCATGGCGTCGGACCCTCCTCGGGCCTTGTCCTCATACTCACAAGATGCATGAACGCCGCGGCTTGGATGCGGCCCGCTGTAATTCCCCAAATAGGCGAGCAGAGACATAGACTTACGCCTCCTAAAGCTGTGACTTTGCGGCATCGGGGCCTGTTAATCGTTAACGCCACAGGCGTGTGGAATTGCTCGTTACGGGGCCGGGTCCCATGTGTGGGCTTCCCAGAACGGGTGACTACAGGGGTAAACTCTAATGCGTAACTGGATCATCGGCGCAGCGGCGATTCTCGCCCTCGCCGTGCCGGGCGTCGCGGCGGCTCAAACGGGCTATGTCGGCGTCGAATACGGCAACGTCGACGCCGGTGGCGGCGACGAAGACTTCTACGGCGTTGAAGGCGCCGTGGCGTTCGCAGGCTCGGGCTCGATCGTTTTCGAACTCAACGCCTCGCTCACCGACAGCGACGAATCCGACACCGGCTACGGCCTTGTCGGTCACGTCTATAACCGCAACGACAGCCACCTCTTCGGCGGCTTCGTTGGCATTTCCGGCAACGACGACGACGATTCCTACATCGTCGGCCTCGAAGCTGCGAAGTACTACACCAACTGGACCCTCGCCGGCGCCGTGGCTTACGCGGAACGCGACGAGGCTGACGCCGACGGCTATGGCGTGAACGTCGAAGCTCGCTTCTTCGTCCACGACAACTTCCGCATCGACGCGAACGCTGGCTGGGCCAGCATCGACGCTGGTGGCGGCGATGACGACGCGACCCAACTCGGAATTGGCGCAGAGTACCAACTCGCCGCTGCTCCGATCTCGGTTCGCGCTGGTTACTCGACCACCGACTTTGACGCCGGCGACATCGACGTTTGGTCGGTTGGCCTGCGCTACAACTGGGGCGGCACGCTCCGCGACCGCGATCGCAACGGCGCAAGCCAAGCGAGCCTCGTTGGTCTCGGCGGCCTGTTCTAAAAACAAGCCCAACCTTTAAGTACGCAACATTAGACTTCAGCGCCCCAGCCTCACGGCTGGGGCGTTTTTCTTTGCGCTTGACGCTGAAGCCGTTTGTATTTAACAAACTCGTTAAATGCAAACGGACCCGCTTTCCGAAACACTATCGGCGCTCGCCGATCCAACGCGTCGCGCGATCCTCGAACGGCTCGCGCGCGGTCCAGCGACGGTGAACGAGATCGCGGAACCGTTCGACATCAGCCTGCCCGCGATCTCGCGGCATCTCAAAGTGTTGGAGAGCGCCGGCCTCATCTCACGCGGCCGCGAAGCGCAATGGCGGCCCTGTCAGCTCGAACCGCAAGCGCTGAAGCACGTTGATGAGTGGCTCAGCTACTACCGCCGCTTCTGGACCGGCAGCTTCGACAAAATGGACGCCTACATCGCCAAGCTGAAAAAGAAGGACAAGAAATGAGCGCGACGCTCGCCGACGACGAACTGCTCATCACGCGCGATTTCGATGCGCCCGCATCGCTTCTGTTCACGCTGTGGACGGATGTGAACCACTTCGCTGCATGGATGGGACCGGAAGGCTTCGATTGCGCGGAAGCCGAAATCGATCTCCGCGTCGGCGGAAACTATCGCGGCATGATCCGCTCGAAAGATCACGGCGATAACTGGTTTGGAGGCGAGTATCGCGAGATCGATCCGCCCAACCGTCTCGTCTTCACTTGGAAGTGGGACGAAGGCCCGTCGAGCGCGATGGAAACGCTGGTGACGATCACCTTCCGCGAAAACGCAGCGGGCGTCACCACCATGACCTTCCACCAAACGCCCTTCATCACTGTCGAACGTCGCGACAGTCATGTCGGCGGCTGGACATCTTTGTTCAACAAACTGGCGGCCTACGCCGCCCAACAACAATCCAAGGAGTGAGACGATGCCAAAGTTCATGGCGCTCTATGTCGGTAGTCCGGAAGCGTTCGCGCGCTCCGGCTGGGACAAGCTAGACGAAGCAACGCGCAAACAGCGCGAAATCCTAGGCATGACGGCCTGGGGCGAATGGCAAGAGAAGAACAAGAGCAAAGCCGCCGACGAAGGCAGCCCGCTCGGCAAGACCAAGCGCGTCGATGCGAACGGCGTCAGCGATATCTCCAACAACATCGCCGGCTACATCATCGTTGAAGCGGACTCGCACGAAGCAGCGGCAAAGCTCTTCTTGAACCACCCGCACTTCTCGATCTTCCCCGGCGACGCCGTCGAGATCATGCCGTGCAATCCGATGCCGACGATGGAGGACCTCTGATGATCACCATCTCCGCTTTCGAATGGGTGCCGGACTTCGCGCGCGGCCAAGTGCGCGACCTGCGTCCGCGCTGGGCGCTAGAAGAAGCCGGCATCCCCTACCAATCGCGCTTGCTCGCGCAAGGCGACCAAGAGAAGCCGGAATACCGCGCGCTACAACCGTTCGGCCAAGTGCCGATCTTTGAAGAAGACGGCTTCGTGCTGTTCGAGACCGGCGCCATCGTTCTGCACATCGCTGAGCGTTCTGAGGCCTTGTTGCCAAAAGACCCGCAAGCGCGCGCCCACGCGACGCAATGGGTGATCGCCGCCCTCAACTCGATCGAACCGTTCGTCCTGCAAGTCGCGCTGATCGACTTGTTCTACAAAGACGAAGAATGGGCCAAGCTCCGCCGCCCAGGCGCCGCCGAGTTCGCGCAGAAGCGACTGAAAGGTCTCTCCAACGCACTCGGCGACAAGCCATATCTCGACGGCGAACGCTTCAATGTCGGTGACCTCATGATGTCCAGCGTGCTGCGCATCTTGCCGCCGCTCACCAACGAGCACGCGAACCTGAAAGCCTACGTCGACCGCTGCACCGCCCGCCCCGCCTTCCAGCACGCGCTGGCCGCACAACTCGGCGACTTCAAAGAAGCGGCGTGATCAGCGCAGCTCGAACACGACCGTGACGCTGCTACGATTATCCAACTCGCCGGGGCTAATCGCTCCGGCGCTTTGCTCGGCATTCACCACGCGGGCGTAATCCTGACGCATCTCAATCGGCGGCACGACGCCGCCCGGCTCGGTGATCGACAACACCCGCGCCACACGCATCCCAGCCGCAGTCGCGTAACGGTCGGCACGCTCGCGCGCCCGCTCCACAGCCTGCGCGCGCGCAGCATCGAGCGATGTCTCCTCGTCCAGATAGGTGAACTGGATGCCCTGCAGCTCATTGGCGCCGTCAGCGACCGTCGCATCAATGAGCGCGCTGACAGCGTTCAAGTCGCGCAAACGGATCGAGATCGTGTTGCGGCTTTGGTAGCCGGTGATGCGCGGCGCAGTGTTGCGCGGATAAGCATAGATCGGCTCCAGCATGTAGCCGACCGTCTGCACCTCGCTCTCTTCCACGCCCGCCGCGGCGACCGCCGTCATAATCGCCTGCATACGCGTTGCCTGCGCCGTTTGCGCCTCACGCGCCGTTGCGCCCCGCGCGACCACGCCCAGCGTCACGATCGCGAGATCCGGCGCGGTACGCGTCGCGGCGGTCGCGTGAACCGTCAGCACAGTGGGATTGCGCTCGCCACATGCGGCGAGCAACGAAACAGCAAAAACAAGCGCAACAGCGCCCAGCGAACGGAGATGAGCGAAACGCATGATGGCCTCCCTTTTCAGAGACAGCCCTAATCGCCGCTCACGGCAAATTGCGGGCGCATCAGCGCCGAGCCGCTGTGGCGGTCTCGCTGGTCCAACGCCGCCGCTGGCCGCGACGCCGGCCCAAAAGCAAAAAGGGCCGCCCTTTCGAGCGGCCCTTTCGCATTTCGTGTATCGCGTCTCGCTTAAGCGCGGAGCTTCGCCAGCACTTCGGTCGCGACGGCTTTCGGCACTTCTTCGTAGTGCGAGAACTCCATCACGTAGGACGCGCGGCCCTGTGAGAACGAGCGCAGCGTGTTGACGTAGCCGAACATGTTGGCGAGCGGGACCATCGCGTTGATGATCGTCGCGTTGCCGCGCATGTCTTGGCCGAGGATCATGCCACGACGCGAGTTCAGATCGCCGATGACCGAGCCGACGTAATCTTCCGGGCTCGTGACTTCGACCTTCATGATCGGCTCGAGCAGACGCGCGTCGCCCTTCTCCTTCAGTTCGCGGAACGCAGCTTGCGCGGCGATCTGGAACGTCAGGACGTTGGAGTCGACGTCGTGATACTTGCCGTCAACGAGACGCGCGGTGACGTCGATAACTGGGAAGCCGGCGAGCAGGCCGTTTTCCTTGGCCATGTTCAGGCCCTTTTCGACGCCCGGAATGTATTCGCGCGGGACGTTGCCGCCGATGATCTTGTTCTCGAACTTGAAGCCCGAGCCCGGTTCGCCCGGCTCGAACTCGATCTTCACTTCGGCGAACTGACCCGAACCGCCGGTTTGCTTCTTGTGCGTATAAGTGATGGTCGCGGCTTTGCCGAGCTTCTCACGATACGCAACTTGCGGCGCGCCGACGCTGGCTTCGACCTTATAGGTGCGGCGCAGAATATCGATTTTGATGTCGAGATGGAGTTCGCCCATGCCTTTGAGGATGGTCTGGCCGCTCTCTTGATCGGTCGACACACGGAAGGACGGATCCTCTGCCGCCAGCTTCGCCAAAGCGACGCCGAGCTTTTCTTGGTCGGCCTTCGACTTCGGCTCGACCGCCACTTCGATAACCGGCTCCGGGAAGATCATGCGCTCAAGGATGACCGGCTTGTTAGGATCGCAGAGCGTGTCGCCCGTGCGCACTTCCTTCAAACCAGCCAGAGCGACGATGTCGCCGGCGTAAGCTTCCTTGATGTCTTCGCGGTTGTTGGCGTGCATCAGCAGCATGCGGCCGGCGCGCTCTTTTTTGTCGCGGGTCGAGTTCAGCAGCGCATCGCCCGCGTTGAGAACGCCGGAATAGATGCGGCAGAACGTGATCGTGCCGACGAACGGGTCGTCCATAATCTTGAACGCCAGCAGCGCGAGCGGCTCGGAATCGCTCGACGGACGCGTCAGTTCTTTTTCCGGGTCGTCCATGTCGACGCCCTTGATCGCCGGGCGATCGAGCGGGTTCGGCAGATAGTCGACGACGGCGTCCAGCAGCGGCTGCACGCCCTTGTTCTTGAACGCCGAGCCCAGAAGCATCGGATACCAAGCGGCCTTCAGCACTGCGAGACGGATCAGGCGCTTCAGCGTCGCGATGTCCGGCTCGTTGCCGTCCAGGTACGCAGCCATAACGTCGTCGTCCATTTCGACGGCGGCTTCGACCAGAGCGGCGCGATACTCAGCGGCCTTCTCTTTCAGATCTTCCGGGATCTCAACGATGTCGAACTTCGCGCCGAGGCTTTCATCTTTCCAGATGATCGCGTTCATCTCGACCAGATCGACCAGGCCCTTGAAGCCGGACTCGATGCCAATCGGCAGCTGCAGCGGCACCGGGCGCGCGCCGAGGCGCTTCTTGATGTCTTCGACGCACATGTAGAAGTCGGCGCCGGTCTTATCCATTTTGTTGGCGAAGATGATGCGCGGAACCTTGTACTTGTCGCCTTGGCGCCAAACGGTTTCGGTTTGCGGCTCAACGCCCTGGTTGCCGTCGAGCACGACGACAGCGCCGTCGAGCACGCGCAAGCTGCGCTCAACTTCGATGGTGAAGTCGACGTGGCCGGGCGTGTCGATGATGTTCAGGCGCTTGTCTTGCCAGAACGTCGTCGTCGCGGCCGACGTGATGGTGATGCCGCGCTCTTGCTCTTGTTCCATCCAGTCCATCGTGGCCGCGCCATCGTGGACTTCGCCGATCTTGTGCGACTTGCCGCTGTAGAACAGAATCCGCTCGGTCGTCGTGGTCTTGCCCGCATCGATGTGGGCCATGATGCCGAAGTTTCGGTAGTCTTCGATTTTGTACTGACGAGCCATGACAATTCTGTCCGTGTGTTTGATCGCCCGGCGTCTTGCGAAGCCGGGTTTACATCCGGCGTCAAAAGCGCCGGAGATCCGTTAGGATTACCAGCGGTAGTGTGAGAACGCGCGGTTGGCTTCCGCCATCCGGTGCGTGTCTTCGCGCTTCTTCACCGCGTTGCCGCGATTGTTCGACGCGTCGATGAGCTCGCCGGCGAGGCGCTCTTCCATCGTGTTTTCGTTGCGCGCGCGCGCAGCGCCGACCAGCCAACGGATCGCCAGCGCTTGACGGCGCTCGGGGCGAACTTCGACCGGCACCTGATAGGTGGCGCCGCCCACGCGACGCGAACGCACTTCGATCGACGGCGCGACATTGCCCAGCGCGTCGTGAAACACTTCGATCGACGGACGCTTCAGCTTCGCTTCGACCGTATCCATCGCGCCGTAAACGATCTGTTCGGCGGCGCTCTTCTTACCTTCGTACATGATGTAGTTCATGAACTTGGTCAGCACGAGATCGCCATGAACGGGATCGGGCAGAACTTGACGCGGCTCGGCGCGGTGACGGCGGGACATTCTTTATTTCCTTATTTCGGACGTTTGGCGCCATAGAGCGAACGGCGCTTGCGGCGATCTTTGACGCCTTGCGTATCGAGCACACCGCGCAGGATGTGATAGCGAACGCCCGGCAAATCCTTCACGCGGCCGCCGCGGATGAGCACAACGGAGTGCTCCTGCAGATTGTGGCCTTCGCCCGGGATGTAGCACACGGCTTCGATGCCGGTGGTCAAGCGCACTTTGGCGACCTTACGAAGCGCCGAGTTCGGCTTCTTCGGCGTCGTCGTGTAAACGCGGGTGCAAACGCCGCGGCGCTGCGGGCTGGCTTTCAAAGCCGGCGACTTATTGCGCACCGGCTTTGGGCTCCGCGGCTTGCGGATCAGCTGATTGATCGTCGGCATTCGCCCAAGGACCTCTTGTCTTCCAAACTCAAACAGCGCGCCCAGCGGCCCTTTGGGGATCCGCATTCGGCGCGCAAAAAGCAGTGCCAATCGGCGGGGCAGCGCGGGTTAATGGCTGCGGCCGTTCCGAATGAAGGGGCTACTTACTGGGGCGACCCTGCCCCGTCAAGGCGCGCCAACCCACCAAACCGAGCGAATTATGGGGCGCGAGCAAATATGTCTCAGCACGTCTCGCATCATGATCAGACCACGGCGAACCGCGCGAAAAGTACGATGCGGACGTAGTCGCGCAAACAAAAACGGCGGGTCCTTTCGGACCCGCCGCTAGTTGTGTCGTCTCTACAGTGCTCAGAAGCGCTGCGAGATACGAGCGAAGAAGTACCGTCCGACAACCGCCGAGCCATAGAGGCCAGGAACGGTGTTGGTGCCTGTCGAGAAGGCATACGGCGGCTCTTCGTTGGTCACGTTGTTGACGCCGAACAGCAACCGGGTCGTGTCGGTCGCGTCGAAGTTCACGCGGACATCGAGGTCCATGTAATCTTCGATGCCGTCATAGTTGACCGGGTTAGCGACCGGACCGTTGGTGCCGTCATAAACGCCACGCGGGTCTTCGATGTAAGGCGTGTACTGCACCGTTGCGCCGAAGCCCCAGCGACCGATGTCGTAATCAGCCGAGAAGTTCAGGCGGTATTCCGGGATAGCACCACCACCGTCGTTGCTCTCGTACTCACCAACACCTGGGAAGGCGTTGTAGTCGAGAATGTAGGTACCAGTGTGGTCGAGGGTCAAACGACCGCCGCCCAAATCGAAGCCCCAGTTAAGAGCCCAATCGATACCAGAGGTTTCGAGCGGGTCTACACGGTTGATCGGCGTACGCACGAGGCCGGTCAGGTTGCCGTTCGGAAGACGCGTGATTTGCGAGCAAACCGGATCCGACAAACCAACGCTGTCGTAGCAGACGTCCAGAATTTCACCTTCGACATCCGTCGCACCGATGAAGTTCGTCACTTCAATCTGCCAGTAGTCAACGCTCACACGGAGACCCGGGAGCACCGGCGGCGCGAGCACGAAGCCGGCCGTGAAGCTTTCCGAGTTTTCCGGGGTCAGGTCGAACGTACCGTCGGCCAAGTCACCACCACCGAGAACCGGCAGCTGCGGTGCGGGCTGCGTGTAGCCACCAGGGACGCCCAACGGGCCAAGCGAGTTGCAGTTCGCTACGCGGGTTGCAGTGCCTTCTGGACCAGCCAGGATCGCCGCATCGCACGGATCGTCGATGAAGTCGAAGCCGACCGTACCGCCGGAGAACGTGTCAACCAGGGTCGGCGCGCGGAACGAGGTGCTGAACGCAGCACGAATGCGTGCCCAGTCCGTCAATTCCCAATTGATGCCGACCTTGTAGACCGAATCGCTGCCGAAGGTGGAGTAATCGAACCAACGACCTTGCAAGTTCAGGCTGAGCGATTGGGCAAGCGGCGCATTACGCAGCAGCGGAATGTTTGCTTCACCGAAGAACTCAGTTGTCTCGTAGCCGCCCTGCGTTGCGAACGTCTGGTTCGCGATCGACTCACCAGCTGCCGTAACGGCGTCCGGCTGGAACGATGCAGTTTCTTCGCGGTAGTCGAAGCCCAATGCGATGCCGAGCGGGCCTGCCGGCAGTTCCATGGCGTCGCCGCCGATGTAGCCGGAAATGCCTTCGAAGCCGAAATTGGAGTTCGAGGTAGCGACTTGACGGAAGTAGTCGATTTCAGACTGCGACCAGTTGCCAGGACGATAGACGTCGAGGGCGCCGAGGCTGCCGACTTGAAGTGCGTTCGTGCAGATCGGGTCCAGGGCGCAAGCGTCCGGGTCCGAAATACGAATGGCGCGCGCCAGGTTGAAGGTCGCGTCGGTCGTGATCGCCGTCGTTACTTCCGTAAAGATGTACGAAAGTTCCCAATCGAACCCGAACATCGTCTCGCCTTGCAGGCCGGTCGCGATCCGGATGGATTGCGATTCGACGAACTGATTACGCGGGCCGAGGGTCGAGGTCGGACGGAGCTGAACGGCTGCGTCGAAACCTGGATAGGGGTTGTAGGGGTTGTCGGCCGGAACGAGCCAACCGCTCGGATACGCCACCGAACCTTGCAGAGCGAAGATCGGGTTTGCGTCGAGAACGGTTTCGCCGTCACGGGTCGAGTACTGAGCTTCCAAGAAGGCGCTCAGGCTGTCGGTGATGTCATACGTGGCGAACGTCGCCATGTTGATCGACTCGAAGCCACCGAGAATGCTCTGTTGAAGGGCATAGTCGTAACGGCCAATGAGTTCGTCCGGATCGCTTGGCGCGTTGTTCGGGCAAGCTGCGGTGCCGTACACGTCGGTGATTTCATCGCCACCGAACGCCGTAGGCTGTGTACACCAACCATACGCCAGGTTGTTAAAGCCGTCGTTCGAGAAGTACACCAGACCACCCGGGTGAGCACCGGAGCCGTTCGTGACGCTTGCACCGCCGAGGCCTGCGATAGACGGCAGTGCCCACGAAGCGCGATCACGTTGTGGAACCAGATCGGCGAACAGGTATTCGACGCCGAACACGATATTGCCGCGCTCGCCGCTGGCGCCCATCACCATACCCAGCGAGGTCTGTTGACGATCGCCGAAATCAGAGATGCCGTAGCCGGCGTTGAGGTCGAGGCCTTCGAAATCGTCACGCAGAATGACGTTGACCACGCCCGTGACGGCGTCTGCACCGTACACAGCCGAACCACCGTCGCGCAGGATTTCAACGCGATCGACCATCACCAGCGGAATGAAGCCAAGGTCGGCAGCTTCGTTTTGCAGCGCGTCCGCGAAGTTCGCGACGCGACGGCCGTTGATGAGGTTGAGCACCCGGTCTGAGCCGAGGTTACGCAGATCGACCGATTGCGCGCCGCCGCCCGACAGGTTGCTGGATTGGTTGAAGCCACCGTTGCCGACTGCGACGTCGTTACGGAGCACTTCGCCCAGGTTCAAGTTACCTGATTCAATAATCGTCTCGGACGTGATGACCGAAACCGGCGATTCCGCCGTGAATGTCGAGCGCGCGATGCGCGAGCCCGTAACAACAATCTCTTCATCTTCTTCAGCCGCTACGTCTTGGGCCATGGCCGGAGCAGCCATACCAAACATAGACGCGCCTGCGATGATGGTGCCCGCCAAAAGGCGGTCCTTCTTCGAAAACAGACTTTTCACTTTTACGCTCCTCCACGTCGGATCTGTCTGACGCGATATCCCCCGCCCCCTCGGCGCCACATGGCTGCCCGAAATCGCGGTAGTCAGACAGTTGCGAGGGCCCGCACCCCCGTTCCTAAATTAACTCTGAACGAAACTTTCGCGCCCGGTCAACGCAGTCCCGTCGAGAAGCAGCGGGTGAGGCGGAAGTGTGGCGGAAATGACGCAATTAAGACAACCCCAAGCCGGCTGTCGCGCCCGCTGGGCAAAGCCAATCTAGCGCCATATGCTGGCATTCGGAATGATTTGAGGGGCAGGGATGCGCACTTTTCTGTTTGTGTTTGGTTTCGCAACGACCTGCCTTGCAGCACCCGTTTTTGCGCAGACGCCACCGCCGCCGGAGGTTTTGAACAACGTCTATTCATGTGCGTCAGTCTCCGATTCTGCCGCTCGCTTGGAGTGCTACGACCAAGCCGTGGGCCGACTCCGGCAGGCTCAGGACGGCGGTCAGTTGGTGGCCGTCGATCGCGGGCAAATTCAAACCCTCGAGCGCGAATCGTTCGGATTTAGCATCCCCACACTCTCGAGCCTTATTCCAAACTTTGGCGGCGATGACTCGGACGAGCCGAGCCTAGAGCGACTAGAATTGGCCGTGGCGCGCGTGGTCACCCGCGGTTCCGGCCGCCAGGCCATCGTTATGGAGAACGGTCAGATCTGGGCCGACACCGAGATCATCACAAATCCCACCATTCGCGAGGGCGATACGGTCATTATTCGGCGCGGACCGCTGGGCAATTACCTGATGTCGTCACCGCGCGGCGGCGCCGCCCGGCGGGTTCGCCGAGAAGGCTAACCGCGCAGCACGCCTGCACTCAAAACGACGAAACGCCCTCACGCTGCAGCGCCTCGCGCAGCGGATCGAGCGCCTTACCGTAGGCTTTACTGCGTCCAACGGCCTGATCTGAGATCGGGTGTCTTACTTGCGCTTGCGACGGCGTGACGACGGTTTCGCCGCGACCGGCGAAATTGAGCACGTCAGGCGTCCAGTTGAGCCCACAATGCGCGTAAAGCGTTCTGCTCACGTCCTGCGGCGACGCGACGAGCTTCTCGTAGGGAAGCTCGATCACCGCATCCGAAAGCACCTCACGCCACTTTTCCATGTGGCGGTGATAGCGGCCATAGGCCCGCGCAATTGCGCCCAGGTCATAGGACCAGGGCGTCCCCCTCCCGAACCACGTGGTGTAAATTGACAGGCAGGTGTCGATCGGATCACGCACGCAATGGACAATCCGCGCGGCGAGCGCGGAGGCGGCCAAGGGCGCCCAGACGTAGTTCGGAGTGGTTTTGTCCAGGAGGATCGTCTTGTCCGCCGGGAGCTGATACTCGCGAACGCGCTGGGCGTAATTTCGCTGGACAATCGCGAGCCGCTCCTTCGTGAAGAGCGCATGTAAGTCCGCACTTGGGGCGGTCGCGGGATCCGTGGTGCCGAGCCACGGCCAAGACGATTCCAAGAAGGCGCGCGTCTCGCCAATGGACCCAACCCGTTGATCGCCCAGCAAAAGCTGTTCGGTCATTGTGGTGCCGGTACGCGGCATGCCGACAATGAAGATCGCCGGAGGTGGCGTCATGCCGCCAAAAACCACACGGCCCGCGAAAGCACGCTCGGCGCTTTGGTGCGCTCGGATCGTGTCCGCTTCGTTGAACGTCACCAGCGTTCGCATGATCTCAGCGCCAGCGCTGAACGCGGACATGGCGCGCTGCACGTCGCCCATATCGTCACACGCCTTACCCATGGCGTAATAGATCCGAGCTTGGCCCATCGGCTCCAGTCCGGCCCGATTCTGAATCGCCGCGTCTAGTTGGCGAACCACTTCATCGCCCGCGGCCACACGATTAAGCTGAACAATCCCCTGTAAAGCCCGCGAGGCCACCGACGGCGTTGCCTTCATGGCCGCTTCATAGGACCGACGCGCCACCGCCGTTTCACCAACACTCGCCTGAGCCTTGCCAAGCGCCAATAATACCGTGGGGTCGTTAGGTGTTTGCTTGAGGATCGCCTCGAAAATCATGATCGCTTCGCGCGGATGGCGAGCATCGAAGTGAATTTGACCGACGATCAACCTTTGCTCAGGTGTCAGCGCGCCAGCGTCGGCGGCGCGCTTGCAGAGCGCCAAAGCCTCCACGAAGCGTTGCTGACCGGCGAGAGCGTTCGCAACAGCGATAAGTGGCTCCGGATGGTTCGGCACGATCGCAAGCACCTTGGCGACGTCGGCGTTCACCCCCTCCCGGCCCTTGAGGAACTCCTGCTTACGCAACGACTCGAGCAGGTGGATGGGGTTGATCATGTTTTGATTGTCGGTCTGGGTCATGGCTGATGGCTAAGCATGAAAAGCGGCTCGAGGCCAAGATCGAACACCATGAAGAAGCGGTTTTGGCGCCTTACCTCCTCGCGTCGACCCTCCTATCTCTAACCCATGCCCCGTTCTCCCAAACCGCCCGGCGTCGCCGAGGCGTCGGTCACGTTTGATACGAACGCAGCGATGTGGGCGCCGCATCGGCCTTCGCGCGCGTGGGAGAAGCTCGAAGGCGGCAAACGCTTCAAATTAGTCAGCGACTACCAACCCGCCGGCGACCAACCGACCGCGATCGCCGAATTGGTCGAAGGCCTGAAGCGCCACGAACAGGACCAAGTCCTGCTTGGCGTCACCGGCTCGGGCAAAACCTTCACCATGGCGCAGATCATCAGCCAGGTGCAGCGCCCCGCCCTCATCCTCGCGCCGAACAAAACCCTCGCCGCCCAGCTCTATGGCGAGTTCAAGAACTTCTTCCCGGAAAACGCGGTCGAGTATTTCGTCAGTTATTACGACTATTACCAGCCGGAAGCCTACGTCCCGCGCACCGACACGTTCATCGAAAAAGAGTCCAACATCAACGAGCAGATCGACCGCATGCGCCACGCCGCAACGCGCGCGATCCTCGAACGCGACGACGTCATCATCGTAGCCAGCGTCAGCTGCATTTACGGCATCGGCTCAGTCGAGACCTACACCTCGATGACCTTCACCGTAAAAGTCGGCGAAGAGATGAACTCACAAGAGCTCATCCGCTCGCTCGTCGCCACGCATTACAAGCGCAACGAAGCCGCCTTCGCGCGCGGCATGTTCCGTGTCCGCGGCGACACCATCGAACTCTGGCCCGCCCACTTGGACGATCGCGCCTGGCGCTTTTCGTTCTTCGGCGACGAGGTCGAGAGCATCGACGAGTTCGACCCGCTCACCGGCCGCAAGACCGCGACCATGCCGGCCGTCAAAGTCTACGCCAACTCGCACTACGTCACGCCGAAGATGACGCTCCAACAAGCCGTCGAGCAGATCAAACTCGAGCTCGACGAACGCCTCATCCAATTCCGCGCGGAAGGCAAACTGCTCGAAGCCCAGCGCCTCGAGCAGCGCGTGAACTTCGACATGGAGATGATGGCCGCCACCGGCTCATGCGCCGGCATCGAAAACTACAGCCGCTATCTCACCGGCCGCAAACCCGGCGAGCCGCCGCCGACCATGTTCGAATACATCCCCGACAACGCCCTCGTTTTCACCGACGAGTCCCACGTCACCGTGCCGCAAATCGGCGGAATGTATAAAGGCGACTTCTCCCGCAAGCGCACGCTCAGCGAATACGGCTTCCGCCTGCCCTCGTGCATGGACAATCGTCCGCTCAAATTCGAGGAATGGGACGCGATGCGTCCGCAGAGCATCCACGTCTCGGCAACGCCCGGCCCCTGGGAGATGGATCGCACCGGCGGCGTCTTCGCCGAACAAGTCATCCGCCCCACTGGCCTGATCGATCCGCCGGTCGAAGTGCGCCCCGTCCAAGCGCACGGCCATAGCCAAGTCGACGACGTCATCGCCGAAGTGAAGGACGCCGCGAAGAAGGATCTCCGCTCGCTCGTCACCGTGCTCACCAAGCGCATGGCCGAAGACTTGACCGAATACATGCACGAGCAAGGCGTGCGCGTGCGCTACATGCACTCCGACATCGACACCGTCGAGCGCATCGAAATCATCCGCGACCTCCGCCTCGGCGCCTTCGACGCTTTGATCGGCATCAACCTCCTCCGCGAAGGTCTCGACATTCCCGAATGCGGCCTCGTCGCGATACTCGACGCCGACAAGGAAGGCTTCCTGCGCAGCGAAACCTCGCTCGTGCAAACCATCGGCCGCGCCGCAAGAAACGTGGACGGCAAAGTCATACTTTATGCCGACCGCATCACCGGCTCGATGGAACGCGCCATGGCCGAGACCTCGCGGCGCCGCGAAAAACAAGCCGCCTTCAACCTCGCCAACAACATCACGCCGCAAAGCATCAAGTCGCGCATCAAGGACATTCTGGATTCGGTGTACGAAAAAGACTCGCTCACCATCGACCCACGCGACCCGATGGCCTTCAAACGCGGCGCCGGCCTAAAAGAACGCGGCGGCAAAGGCGTCCGCGAAGACGGCGCCCCCTTCATCGGCCACAACATCAAAACCTACATCGCCGATCTGGAGCGGCAGATGAAAGATGCGGCGGCGGACTTGGAGTTTGAGACGGCGGCAAGACTGCGCGATGAGATCAAGAAGCTGCAAACGACGGAGCTCTTGATCGCCGACGATCCGTTGGCAAGGCAGAGCGCGGTGTCAGCGGCGGCGGAAGATGCGGTGCGAGAAAGCCGCGCGACGGCCACGGGCGCGACGGTGCGAAAAGGCAAAGCGCCGTATCGTGGGCGGAGAAGGAAGGGGCCTTAAGCTTGAAGCGGGGGCGCTTAATCCTACGTAATTCCCCGAAAGGGGGAGCAAATGCCCTGGACCATTGAAACCGCCTTAGACGATCCGGATCTCACCGTGATTTCAAGAGATAGCGATCGCGACCAGTTCAACGTGCGCATTGGAAAACTGAAGACTATCGTGACGATCAGCCTGCAGCGATCGGCTCGGTCTGACCAAACAGGCTTCAAGGTAAGCCATGCAATGAAGACGCCCGAGCAGCTCGACCCATATTGGACGGGTGTGCCACACGGCGATTATCCCGCTTACGCGTTGCGCAAAGCGATCACAGGACTCACCGACTACTATCGTCAAGGCGTGAAGGCTGGGCATGAACCCCGAGAGGATTGGCTGGTACCTGGCTGAGCGCGACTATCGTTAGCGAACGATGCCGAGCGCAAGGAACGACTCGGCATATCTTCGCTGGATGCAGTCCCTTTTCAACTCACTGGAAGAAGCCCTGTCAGACATCATCGCAGAGGCCCAAGCTTCTGGCGAAACAGTCTCCGACGAGACGCTAAAGGACCTCCTTGAACAGACCAAGGTAGAAGCCGCCGGTCGGATCAAGAAAACTTTGTACAAGAGGGCCAAGGGAATGCTGCGCGAGCGGCGCTCCCTTAATGGAGGCTTCGAGCGACGCCATTTCAAAAGATGGTGCCCCGCACTGGACCACTTAGAGATGCTGTGGGTCATTTGCGAAGAAGTGGGAGCAGAATTCAACCGCGAGTTCAGACCCGCGGCGGCGGCCGCAGATGACTACGTCTTTGAGTCCATGAGCCGCTTACATGCGCGCTCATTGCTCGTGGCATCTGAATGCCTTTGTTTGTTGAAAGGCGGATTCGCAGACGGGGCTCTAAGCCGCTGGCGAAGCCTGCATGAATTGTTCGTGGTCGGCGTGTTTATCAAACAGCACGGCCTGTCGACTGCAGAACGCTACCTCGCGAGCTTTGAGTTTCGTCGCTTTGAAGCCGCCGAGCAACTCAACCAGTTTTCCGCGCGTGCTAACCTGCGCCCGTTCACCGCACGTCAGATGGCGGTCATGAAAAAACGCCGCGACGACCTTGAGAAGGTCCTCGGTCCGGAAATGCGCAACGAATACGGATGGGCATTCGGAGCGCTGACGAACAAGAGACCTACGTTCGCAATCATCGAAGCGAATATCGGCTTGGACCACTGGAGACCGCGATACAAATGGGCCTCCCAGCACACGCATGCAGGCGCGCGCCCCACTAACGCATTCCTTGGCACATCGGAATCCACTGAGGATGTTTTGTTGGTCGGACAGTCTAACTCAGGTTTAGTGGATCCTCTGCAAATGATCGCACTAACATTGGCGAGTTCGACCACTATGCTTATCAGCACAAGGCCTGCTTTTGACGTCTCGATCATCGGTGAGATCATAATGGGCGTTGCCGACGAGATGGCGCCTATCGCGATCGCCAGAGAACAAGAGACGCTCGACGCAGCACGAAAAAAACAGCGGAAGAAGAAAGATTAGACCCCGCCTCATCCCCCGCATCCTGCGCGTGAACCCACGCTGGCGAGCATGGCGCGGTAGCAATCTATTCCGCGCAGCTTGCGCACGCGCGCAGGCGCCATCCTGATCTCGTCGCTTGGCTTGAAGACACGCGCGCGCAGTAAAGCCCTCTCTCCTCCCTTGGGAGGGAGAGGGTTGGGTGAGGGTGGAGGGCGGAAACTTCAGGCACACGCGCGGGCGAACGACTGGGCGCTCTAAACACAAAACACCTGCGCCCCACCCTCACCCTGCCCTCTCCCTCCTAAAGAGGGAGAGGGTTCTGTTCAGCGCTCGCGTGCGTATGATGAGCCAATGCCCCGCCTCATCCCCCGCATCCTGCGCGTGAACCACGCCGGCGAGCATGGCGCGGTGGCGATTTATTCCGCGCAGCTTGCGCACGCGCGCAGGCGCCATCCTGATCTCGTCGCTTGGCTCGAAGACACGCTCGCGCACGAAGAGCGGCATCGCGCGCGGTTTCGCGAGGCGATGCCGTCGCGCGCCGCCAAGCCGTGTCGGCTGATGTTCGTGTGGTCGTTCGGCGGCGCAGCCCTCGGCGCGCTGACCGCCGCGTGCGGGCGCACCGGCATTTATGTCTGCACCGCCGCCGTCGAACGCACGGTGCATAAGCATCTAGTCGAACAAATCGCCTTCCTCGACCGCGCCGATCCGCCGCTCGCGGCGATCGTGCGCGACATCCTCGTCGAAGAAGACGCCCACCTCGCCCACGCCGAAGCGCATCACAACACGCGCGGACTTTTCGCTGGCGCCCTAAGCGCCCTCGTCTCCGCCGCCACCGACACGCTGATCTTCATCAGCACACGCGGGGATAGTTTGCGGCTGAATCGGAGCATGCGCGCGCACTAAAAGCCCTCGCCCTCCCTTGGGAGGGAGAGGGTTTGGGTGAGGGTGGAGCGCGGAATTCTCAAGCAAACGCACAGAAAAGCGCGCGCAACCACCTGACGCCTGCGCCCCACCCTCACCCTGCCCTCTCCCCCTATCGGGGAGAGGGTTCAATCTATCCGACTGGGTCGTGAGCGAACGCATACTGCACTCAAACATGCAGCCCACACCCGCCCCCATCCGCAACGCGCCCATCGCGCTCTGGCGCGTCGCTGAAGCGTTTTTGCACACGCTGCACACGCTCTTCGGCGCGCCAGAGGACATCGCGTTCCAGCACACGATGACGCGCGCGCCGTATCTGTTGCTGCTCTCGTGGATACGCGTCGGCGAAGCGCTGCTGCGGCGGCTCCTGCTGATCGAAGCAGCGTCGCTGCCGAAACCCAACACGCGCCCACTGCTCTGGCCGAAACGCACAAAGCGCGCGCGCCGCCTGATGGAGTTCTTCGACGATAAGCCGGAGGACTGGCGCGTCAGTTTTCGGTGTTTCGCCAACTCGTACCGCCGGCTTCCAGCCGGCAAAACGTCGAACACTCAATGCCGGCTGGAAGCCGGCGGTACGACGCTGCGCTTCAAACCCGTCTGGCCCCTAGCCGAGCGCTACGAAGCGCTCCTCCGCGTCTTCAACGACCCCACCGGCTACGCCAAACGCCTAGCCAACCGCCTCTACGCCCGCACCGGCGCAGCCCTCCGCGCCCTCGTCCGCGACCCACCCGAAGCGCAACACCGCATCGATTTGTATGATGAGTTTGAACGCAGAGGCGAAATCGCGTCGCGGCACTTTCTCGACACAAGCTGAGCCGGGGACCAAGTGAACACCAGTCTGAGCAGCAGAACGTGCAGCGCTCCGCTCCAGTTTCAGCTAGCCCGAGCGCACCTGCGTCGCTAGAACCCGCGGCGCATGACAAATCAGCCGCTCCAACACGCCATGCAGGCGCTGCAACGAGGCGCGTTTGATGAAGCGCGCGCGTTGAGTGAAGCCGTGCTTGCACAATCCCCCGGGCATCCGCTCGCGCATTATATTTTGGGCAACGCGGCCAAGGCCAAACGTCAATTCGCCGCCGCCGCCGTGCATTTCGAAGCCGCCGTTGCAGCCAAAGCCAATTTTGCCGAAGCCATCGCCGGTCTCGCCGAAATCGCCAGCATTGAAAATCGACCCGACGACGCTGCACGGTACGCCGATCAAGCGCTCGCGCTGAAGCCCGATCTGCTCTCAGCGCGAACCGTCGCGATCCGCTCGGCGATGCATGCCCAAGACGACGAGGCGATCCTGAAACATACGCAAGCCGTCGTTACCGGGCCGAAGGAAGTGAGCGAACGCGTCGCCACTGCGCACTATATGCAAGCGCGCACTTATGAGCGCATGCAACGTTACCCGGAATCGTTGGCCGCCTACGAGGCGGGCAACGCGGTCCGCGCCGATCTGTACCACGGAGAGTTCGAAGCAACTGACGGCGGCGTGCTTTCGCTGGCGTCGATCCAGAGATTGCAAGCGTTTCTGGAAATCACCGATAGTTCGACCTGGTCAAAGCCGAGCGACGGCGGTCCTACGCCAGCCTTTCTGGTCGGCTTCCCGCGTTCCGGCACAACCCTGCTCGATCAAATCTTGGCATCACATCCAGACATCGAAACCCTCGAAGAAGAACCGAACTTCGCTGACATCCTGCTCGACCTGGTTCATCCGGTGGATGCACTCGACAAATGGAAAACTCTCACCTCTGCGGATCTGGATCGCTATCGCGCTATGTACTGGCAGCGTGTCGCGGAAAAACTCGGTCACACGCCTACGCGCGCAGTATTCATCGATAAGATGCCACTAAACACAGTCCTCTTGCCGTTGATCCACTTGCTGTTTCCAGGCGCGAAGATCCTCTATGCGCTCCGCGATCCGCGTGATGTCGTACTGAGCTGCTTGACGCAACGCTTCGCAATGAACCCGGCGATGTTCAATTTCCTCAAACTTCCGACTACGCTGGCATACTACGATGCCGTCATGACACTCGGGGAAAGTGCCCAAAGGCGTTTGCCGCTAAACACGCACAACATCCGCTACGAAGATCTGGTGGACGATTTTGACAACTCTGTCGGTGAGCTGCTGACGTTCTTGTCGCTGCGTTGGGACGACAATGTCCGCCAGCATGTCGAGACGGCAAAGGCGCGGCAGATCAAAACCCCAAGCGCGCCGCAAGTGCGCAAGCCGCTCTATAGCTCATCGATCGGCAAGTGGCGGCGCTATGGACCCGACTTCGAAACCCGTCTCGAGCCGCTTGCGCCATGGATACGCAAATTCGGATACGGGTCCTAGTCGACAGCCACGCCCTCTGCGCGCAAAGCGTCGAGGAGGCCCGCGATGTGGGGCAAGTATGGTGACACCCGATTCACCGAGGATGTGCTGACAGATTTGCGCACCTGAGCGCGGGATGGCGTGATCACCGCGTTTCTGCTCGACGCAAAATCCGTGACTTCCGGGCGCCAAGCGAGCCTACAATGCTTGTAAAGCGCAGCGCTGATTTTTTTTGGATCGTGCACCATGTCCTCATACTGCAACCGGCACATCGCGTCGCCGACACAGTCCTCGATTGTTTGCATGATCCGCACATATCGGCCATAGGCGCGGGCAATTGCGGCGAAGTCGTAAGACCAAACCGTCGCCGCGCCGAACCATGTTGTGTAGAGAGACCAACACGTATCCAGCGCGTTGCGCTGACAATGAACGATGCGAGCGCCAAGCGCGGCGCTTGCGAGGGGCGCCCAGAGATAATTCTGGGGCGTCTTATCGATGATAACTTCGGCGGCGCCTGCATCATAGTCTCGCAAGCGAGCGCGGTAGTTTTCGGCCTGAACCGCAAGCCGCTCAGACACGAAAAGCGACGCAACATCCGCTGGAGACGCCGAAGCGACATCCAAGTCGCCAACCCAGGGCCCGATGCTTTCCGCCAGCGCGGCGGTCTCGCCAACCGACGCGGTCTTCGCATCGCCGAGCAAGATCTGCTCCGTCATAGTCGTGCCTGTCCGCGGCATACCAACTACAAAAATGTGGTTGCCCGCCAGCGGCTTTGCTAGTCTTCGGTTTGCGAAAAGGCGCTGCGCAAGCGCGTGCGCTCGCTCGCTGTCACGCTCTTCAATCGCCATGGCATTGGCCGCATGTCGACGAAGCGAAACCGCTCCAGCGGCGAATGCAATCGCGGCGCGCTGCGGCTCATTCAAGTCGTCATACGCCTTGCCAAGCGCATAGTGCAGGCGCGCTTGATCGATTGCGGGCATCCGGTCGATGTCTTTGGTCAAGCGCTCCAGCATCGCCAAAACCGGACTGTCCGCCGTCACTTTCTCAAGCAGCACGAGTTCGTGGGCTGCCGGGATCGATTGAGGCGACACTGCGAGAGCACGCTGAAACGCTTCACGCGCCGCGTCTCTATCCCCGTGAGCTACAGAGGCGATTCCAAGAGGGAGAAGGACGGCCGGGTCGTCGCCCAGCACAGCGCGCACACGTGCAAACGCCGCCATCGCTTGCGCAGGACGCCGTGCATGAAAGTAAATCTGCGCCAGCACAAAATCTTGCTGCGGCGTCAGCGGTGCGCGCAAAGCCGCCGACTCCGCTAGGTTGACCGCCGCTAGATGTCGCTGTTGCAGCGACAATTCCTGCGCTGCAACAAGCAACATCCCTTGATCTTGCGGGATCGCACGCCATAACGCTTCGAAATGAGGCTGAACTGCATTGCGCCCAAATCGCAATTCACGGCGACGCAGCGCTCGAATATCGGCAGTGAGGCGTGCGGCGGCGGCTTCGAAGCTGGCGTTCATGGCTACTCTTCACCCACAACCTCACGCGATATCAAGCCCAGGCGATAGGGCAAGAGGAGGCTCAGCTTGCTCACCGCAAACTGCGTTGCCGCACGCGAGCCCAGAGGTGCGCCGCTTGCCTCAAAGCGTCTTCGCCAACGCCTCCAGCTGACGCGCCGTCTGTGTCCAGCCTGGCTCAAAGCCCATGTCCGCGTGCTGCTTCATCGTCTCTTCGGTCCAATGCCGCGCAACGGCGCGATACTTGGTCTTGCCATTGCCGAGGTCTTCGAACGTGACTTCCGCGATGATGAATGGCCCAGACGGTTGGAAATCCGGCGTCACCGCATCGGTGGTGATGATTTTTTTGTTCGGCACGATGTCGAGATAGATGCCAGCGTTCGGATACTCCTGCCCCTCGGGCGAAGCCATCACGAAACTGCTGCGGCCGCCCGGGCGAAAATCGTTGTCGACGCTTTTGATCGTCCACGGCTTCGGCGCGAACCATTGCTTGAGCAAGTTCGGATCGGCGTAACAGCGGAAAAGCTTTTCAGCCGGGGCATCTAGTTCGAGTTCAATCTTCAATTCGTATTGCGACATGAAAGTCTCCTTGATCTCAAACCTAGGACGAACCGCCCGACAGAAAACCGACAAACGGGGAAACTTTTTGAGTCATTCCAGACACGCGGAGCGTGATCTGGAATCCAGGGCAACCGACGAAGTGTTAGCCCTAGATTCCAGATCGGCCTGTGGCCGCCTGGAATGACTAAGACCCAGACAACGCATCGAGATGCATCCGAATATGCGCCGCTTCGGCCGGCGAGTTCGCCAACGCAATAGCCCGATTGAATGCCTCGCGCGCGTCCTTGGAATGGCCTAATTCTTTCAGCATCGCGCCGCGCATGCCGTGAAAGTAAAAATACTTATCCAACCGCTCCGCCAGCGGGTTTATCATGTCCAACGCAGCTTGAGGTCCACGCAGTTTTGAAACCGCCACGGCGCGATTGAGCGTCACCACAGGAGACGGCGTATGCTTTTCTAGAGCCGCGTAAAGCTGCTCGATCTCACTCCAATCGGTCTCCGCCGCGACCTGCGCACGCGCATGCAGGCCCGCGATCGCCGCTTGAATCTGATAAGGCCCAGGCTTGCGCGCCAGCATTGCCTTATCGATCAACGCCAGTCCCTCCTGGATCGGCGCACGCTTCCACAGCGCACGATCCTGGTCATCGAGGAGAATTGCCGACCCATCGAATGAAAACCGAGCCGCCCAGCGCGAATGCTGCAACAGCATCAGCGCCAGCAATCCCATGATCTCCGGCTCTGCTGCATACATACGCAGCAGCAAACGCGTCAGCCGGATTGCTTCATCGCATAAGCTGGCGCGTTCGCTCTGATCGGCGCCGGCGGAATAGCCTTCGTTGAACACGAGATAAAGCATCGCCGCGACCGCAGCTAAACGCTCAGCTCGCTCCACTGGCCCAGGCGTTTCAAACGGCACACCGGCGCCAGAAACTTTCGCCTTGGCGCGCGTAATCCGCTGCTCCATGGCGCTCTCGCCGACGAGAAAAGCACGCGCGATCTGCTTGACGCTCAGGCCAGAAACGATGCGCAACGCCAAAGCAATCTGCTGCGTCGCCGGCAGCTCAGGATGGCAACAAATGAAAAGGAGCCGCAGCACGTCATCGCGATAATCGGAAGCATCCAGCCGCTCGGCCTCCGCCTGCTCAGCATCATCGCGATCGCTCAGCACTTCTTCGTCCGGCAGCGCCGTCAGCTTGCTCCGCTTGCGAACGCTATCGATCGCAGCATTGCGGCCAACCATGATGAGCCAAGCCGCGGCATCGCGCGGCGGGCCGTTCGCGGGCCAGGATTTCAGCGCACGCAAGCACGCGTCTTGAAACGCTTCTTCGGCCAGATCGAGATCGCGGAAATAGCGCAGCAAAGCCGCCATTGCTTGCGGGCGCGCCGCCGTCAGAGCGCCTTCGATCCAGCCCAGATCGCTCACTCACGACCCCGGATTGAACAACAGGATCGGGCGCAATTCATAAGCGCCGCCAGGATTGGCCTTGGTCAGCTCGCGCGCGAACTCCAAGCCCTCCTCAAGGCTCTCAACGTCGATAATGTAAAAGCCAAGCAATTGCTCTTTGGTCTCCGCATACGGCCCATCAAGCACCGCATCGTCGGATTTGCGCAAAGTGACGGCAGCCGAGGTCGGCAACAGCCGCAAAGAAGGTTTCAGCTTACCAGCCCTCTCCCACTTCTCATGCACCACATTCAGTCGGCCCATGACCGCATCGTCTTCCTCCTTCGACCAGGAGAAAACAGCCGCTTCGTCATTATAACACAATAGCGCGTAGAGCATCGGATAGGGCCTCATTACTATAAGGACGAAGCCATAGGGCCGATCCCGACATCGGGTCGAGATTTTTCCACCGGAGGCGCCGCCTTAAGCCTCCGCAATGTTCAGCCTTGGCGCTTGACGCTGACGCCTCTGCTTCGGTTCATCAAAGTGGCGAGGTGGGATCAATGGCGGACGTCTACATAGCGGCGGCCCCAGGTGAAGAGGACAAAGCGCGAGGGCTTGCCGAGGCGCTGCAAACGCTTGGCTTTGCGGTGACCTCAGGCGCGCCCAAGGAAAGCGAAGTCGCGCCGATCGCGGATGCAGCAAAGTGCATCGTTCTGATTTGGACGCGCGCCGCGAACGCATCGCCTTGGGTAATGGCGATGGCGATGCTGGCTTTCGATCGCAAAAAGCTGATCAGCATCGAAACCGCGAGCGCCATCTCACCGGCGGCGTTTCATGCAAGTCCACGCATTGATCTCGCCACCAGAGATCGCAGTGGCTTCAAGACGAAGTTCCAAGCCTTAGTTCTCGAACTCGATAAGCTCTCACCCACCAAAGGCGATCCGAAAGCCCTGCCCGACGCCCTAGTCAAAGCCCGCGCCGCCTTGCTCAAACCCATCGTGCAGCCGAAGGGATCGTTGACGCGAAAGATTGGACTGTTTGCAGCAGCGGTGACGACGTTGTTCGTGGTCGGCTTCGGAACCGGACGCGTCATCCAGGCGGTTCGCGCAGGCGAGATATCATTTGCAATGCCGCGCGCCGAAGCCTCGGTGGCGGCGCCAGTTGTAGCGCGGGCGGCGCCGGCGATCACGTTGGCCGATTTAGAGCGCCAGCCTTGGCGTGAGATCGTTGCGCGGATCGATGCGCCGATGAGCGAAAGCATCAAAGCCGGCGCTGAGCGCGGCGACGCGTTGCAACAGACGCTTGCTTGCCTCGCGCATATGGGCGGCGGCGAGGGCTTTTTGCCAAGCCCAGCTAGCGCTCGTGAATATTGCGACGCAGCGGCTGAGCAAAACAATGCTGCAGCACTTTATGTTTCGTGGCTGCTCCACCGCGAAGCCCCACATGCAGGATTAACCGAGGCCGAAGCGCGCGCACGTTTAGAACACGCAGCACAATTGGAGTGGACGCCAGCTCTGATCGATTACGCGCAATTGCTTAGCCCCGCTCAACAAGCCGAGGCCGGACGCTTATTCTTGCGCGCCGCAGAGAAAAACGATCCGCGCGGACAATTCCAATATGCGCGCTGGCTGCGCGATAGCCCTGCAGGACCACGCGATCCACGCGCAGCGATCCCCTACCTTGATCGCGCAGCGCAAGCAGGCCAGCCCGATGCGGCCCATATGCTCGCGACACTTTATAGAGACGGCATTGGCGTCGAGCGCGATATGAGCCGAGCGCAAACTTTGTATGAGCAAGCGGCACGCGCGCGGCATACGCCAGCGATGTTCAATCTGGCTGACCTGCTCCGAACCGGCACGGAGCAAGATCGCGCCCGAGCGATTGCACTTTATCGCGAACTCGCCTGCATGCCGGATGAGCGCCAAATCCAGCCGATGGCCGCCGCGCGGTTGCGCGCATTGCAGAGCAACGCCGATTGCAGCTAACAGAAAGCGTGTCTTGGCGGAAAACCTACACCGGCGCGGAACCGCAGCGGGTCAATAAATGGCTCGCCAGCGAAGGCGTGTGCTCGCGTCGCGAGGCCGAGGATTTGATCGCCAAAGGCTTGATCGCAATCGACGGTGCACGCGTCGATGATCCGGGGCGCAAGATCGAGACGGGCCAAACGTTGGAAGTTGGCGAAGGCAATGCGACTCCACAGATCAGTGTGGCGATCAACAAGCCAGTCGGCGTTGTTTCGGCGCAACCAGAGGGCAATCAAATCCCCGCAGCGCGCTTACTCACACGCGAAAACCTCATAGGCGTGGCGACGACCATGCCGGACAAGCATACGCGCTTAGCGCCGCTTGGTCGGCTCGATCAGGACTCGCGTGGTCTGTTGGTGCTCAGCGAAGATGGGGTGCTGGCGAAGGCTTTCATTGGCGAGCACTCGAAACTCGACAAAGAATATTTAGTGCGCGTCGCAGGTCAGATCACAGCGCAAAAGCTGACGCTTCTCCGCCATGGGCTCACGCTGGACGGCAAGCAACTCAAACCCGCCAAGATCACGCAGATCGAACCACAGCGCATCCGCTTCATTCTGAACGAAGGCCGCAACCGGCAGATTCGCCGGATGTGCGAACTGCTCGATCTTGAAGTGACCGATCTCCTACGCATTCGCATTGGACCGCTAAAGCTCGGCGAGCTTCAGGAGAACAAATGGCGCAGTTTGACTAACGCTGAGCGCACAACACTGATCGAAGCGAGCAAATGACAACGCCAGAAAACGCAGCCCACGATTTGCTTGAGCGCGCGATGCTCTCGGCGACTGCCGAAGTGTTTGCAGACGATGTCGACCTCGATATCGCTAAAGCAGGCGCCGATCTCTTGGTCAGCGCCAAGTTTGCAAAGTTCTCAGACGATGGCCGCACCCAAATCACGCTCTCCAATGCCGGTCGTTATTGGGGGCTGCACGGTGGCTATTTGGCATATTTGAAGGAAGAACCGCTAGGCGGCGGTGGCGGCGGGCGCGGGCGAAATCCAGAACTAGAAGAAGCGCGGCTGACGCTGATGCGGCTTAGGCTCAACACGTTTTGGTGGAGCTTTGGCATTTCCATCGCTGGCTTCTTGATTTCAATCGTGTCGCTGGTCGTCGCCTTCAGCCTGGGCGGACGCTTGATCGGGCCCTAATGATCACTCAGGCGGGCTCATCGCATTTCTACGGCGCAATTCCGCCAACAGAGCAGCATCGAAAACCTCGGGCGGCGCCACGTTCAGCGCTTGAATGAACTCGGTCATGTCTGAGCGCGCATGCGCTTGATCGAAGCTTGCGCCAGGAATGATGCCGCGACGGAAAAGGTACTCATCGGAGCGGCCAGTCAGGATGTAAGCAGGCGCCCAATGAAAACCAGCCGCCTTCGCCAACTCGTTCGTACAATTCGACACAATCGTATTGTAGTAACGCGCATTGGTTTCGAGCGATTCAGTCCGCGCTAGCAAATTGCGCAGCAAAGTGCGTTCTTGCTCATCGGCGATAGCGATCGGATACACAAAAACTTCGTGATCGAGCATCACAGCACGGCGCGTCAACAAATCGCGTGCCGACGCCCAGATGTAAGCGAGCTCAAACGCGTTGAAGATGCCGCGCAGGGCAGAATATTCTTCCCCCTGCTCGCGGCGCGCTTCGATGGTGAGACCAAGCAGGCGATCGCCTTCAAACTCGAACAGTAACAACGTATGCGCCGCAAGCTGAGAGCCGGGTTGCGGCTCCAGCATGAACCACACGTTACGCAGCTGATCGAAACTGTAGCTCGCGTCGATATAGGTTTCGCCGATGACGTCAGGCCCTTGATAGGACCAATCGCTGACCGGCCCGACCGAGAAACGCGTGTCCGTCAGCGCTACATCGGGCGTGACCGCAAGATACGGATACCAATCGCGATCGATACGCGGCAGTTGCGTCATGGCCGCGGCGCTGCCGAGCACTAGGATCGCAAAAATGCTCGCCACCGCAGGCCGCAGCGGATTTGCGCCGAACCAGTCAATTATCCGCTTCAAGCGTTGCTCCACATGCCGATGCTCCGCTTTGACGCGCGCCGGTTAAGGCCGGGTTGTCTCGCGGCGTCGCAACCCCATTTCTACCCGCATAGGCCACGGCGTGCTATCGCGCCAAAGCTCATTTCCTAGGAGACCTCCCATGCCTTTGCGTATCGGCGATAAAGCCCCCGACTTCGAAGCTGAGACCACCAAGGGGCGGCTCAAGTTTCACGAATGGCTCGGCGACAGCTACGGCATCTTGTTCTCGCACCCCAAAGACTTCACGCCCGTCTGCACCACAGAACTGGGCTATCTCGCAAAGCTCGAACCTGAGTTTGCAAAGCGCAACGTGAAAGTGATCGGGCTTTCCGTCGATCCAGTCGAAAACCACGAACGCTGGCGTGCAGACATCAAGGAAGTGACCGGCGGCGACGTGCAATATCCAATGATCGGCGACCACGATCTCAACGTCGCGAAACTCTACGACATGTTGCCTGCAGAGATCGAAGGCACGTCGGAGGGCCGTACCGCAGCGACCAACGCGACGGTGCGCACGGTTTATATCGTAGGCCCAGACAAGCTCATCAAAGCGATGCTGATCTATCCAATGTCGTCCGGTCGCAACTTCGATGAAGTTTTACGTTTGGTGGATTCGATCCAGCTGACCGCCAAACACAAAGTTGCGACGCCGGTGAATTGGAAGAACGGCGAAGACGTGATCATCGTGCCGGCGGTTTCCGATGAAGAAGCCAAGACGCGCTTTCCAAATGGCTGGACGACTTTGAAGCCCTATCTGCGCGTGGTGCCACAGCCGAAGGGGTAATGTTGCAGTGCAACCGCTCTCCGCAGGCGGAGGCGGTTGCACTCCGCTCGCGAAAAGAGGAATCTCCCCTCCGGAGGAGCGTCCGATGATTTTCGAGCAAGTCGCCAATGGCGGTTGCCAATCTTATCTGATTGGCTGCAGCGACACCTGCGCTGGCGCGCTGATCGATCCGGAAGTGCGCAAGATCGACCGCTATCGCGCACTCGCGGCCCAGCACGGGGTGCGCATTCAATACATCATCGATACGCACACCCACGCCGATCATTTCAGCGCTTCGAAACACATGGGCGAGGCCTTGGGCGTCTCGGTGATCGCGCATCGTCTTTCGCCGGCGCCTTACATCGATCTCCGCGTCGATGAAGGCGACGTGATCAAAATCGGCAACCTGCGGCTCAACGTGCTGCATACACCAGGACACACAAGCGACAGCATGAGCTTGGTTGCAAGCGATCGGGTGTTCACTGGCGATGCGCTGTTGATCGGCGCAACCGGCCGGACAGATTTACCAACGGGCGATCCGGAAGATTTGTACGACTCGCTGTTTGGTAAGATTCTGAAACTTAATGCTGGAATGCGCATCTATCCGGCGCACATTTACAAGGGCGCTTCTTGCTCGACGATCGAGGAGGAACTGCGCTCTAATCCGCGGCTGCAAAAGCGCGAGAAAGCCGAGTTCGTCGAGATGATGCGCACGCTTTCGCTCTCGATGCCCGAGCATCTCACAGAAGCCTTGCGCGTGAATATGAGCGGCGGCGTTTCGGTAGCGCAGCTGTTGAGCGAAGCGGCTGCGGAAGTGCCGTTCATGTCGATGGAGGAGGTCAAAACCCGCATCGGCGCGGGCGCCAATGATTTCATCGTGCTCGATGTGCGCGAACGCGATTCTTTCAACGACGGCCACATCCCTACCGCGCAACATTTGCCGCGCGGTTTGCTGGAGTTGCGAGTCAACGAAGCCCTGCCCGATCCCACCGTGCGGATCGTCACCTATTGCGACTACGGCAAGATCTCCACACTGGCCGCAGCAACATTACGGCGCATGGGCTTTACCCGTGCAGTGGCGCTAGACGGCGGCATGAAGGCCTGGCGCGAGAAGGGCTTTCCGATCGAGGCGGTTCAGGCCAGCACATCCTGAGCATCGGCGTGGCGGCGAAAGTAAGCGACCGCGTAGGAACAGCGCGGAACGATCTTCGTATTTGCCGCGCGCGCGTCGGCGACGATCTGATCCATCAGCTTTGCCGCATAACCCTTGCCGCGTGCTTCTTCGACAGTCTCGACGTGCAAAATCTGCCTCGCCCCATCGCGATCACGATAGTCAGCGATCGACAGGCCCTCGGGCGCGTCGAGTTCATAGCGGTGGGCGGCAGTGTTATCGCGGAATTGGGTCATGGTGCTCTGGCTAACGCGGCGGCGGCGGTTTAGTTCGACGCCATGAATTATCGTCACGCCTTCCATGTGGGCAATCATGCGGACGTATTAAAGCACGCCGTTTTGCTGTTTTGCCTCGACGCTTTGCAGAAGAAGCCAACGCCGTTCGCGGTGCTTGATACGCATGCAGGGCGCGGGCTGTACGACTTGCACAGCGAAGAGGCGGTGCGCAGCCCCGAATGGCAAGACGGTATCGCTCGCCTCTGGGACTGGCCAAATCCGCCGCCGCTGATCGCGCGCTACATCGAAGCCATACGCAGCTTCAATTCTGACGGCTCTCTGCGCACCTATCCGGGCTCGCCGGCTTTGGTCACCACCAATCTGCGCGACGATGACTTGCTGATGGCGTGCGAGTTGCACCCGGAAGACCATGCAGCTCTGAAGCGGGCGATGCCGCGCAAAGCCAATGTGCAAGTGCACGCGCGCGATGGCTGGCAGGCTTTGGGCGCGTTGCTTCCACCAACTCAGAAGCGCGGCCTCGTTCTGATCGATCCGCCCTACGAGGCGCCGGACGAATTGCAGCGCACGGCGCGGGAGCTTGGACCGGTATTGAAACGCTTTGGCCACGGCGTGTATCTGATCTGGCGCCCACTGAAGAGCGAAAGCGCTTTGAATGCCGTCGATGCAGAAACTCAGGCGCAAGGCGCACGAGAAATGCTGCGCGCGGATTTGTGGGTCGATACGCCAATGCCGACTGGGCGCTTAATGGGCTCCAGCGTGCTGCTGATCAATCCGCCGTTTGGCTTGCGCGAAGCGCTGACGGAGGCGTTGCCGTTTCTGGCGGAAGCGATGACCAAGGGGCGGCCAGGTTGGCGGATTGTGTAAAATAAAAGGGCGCGGATTGCTCCGCGCCCTTCCCCCTATCCACGCGCGTCGCGGCTTACGCGACGATCAGCGCGGCTTGGTTGACGATGGCGAACGCTGCCGGGAAAAACGCGGCCACAGCGGCGATCAGACAATAAAACTTGGTCATGGCGTTCTTCCTCAGTCAATTCACCGCAACAGCGATGAACTGAACTTAGGCAAACACCCGTTGCGCCGCTGTGACAGCTGTCACGCCTCGGCGCTAATCCAAAAACCCCTGCTCGCGAAGAAAGCGGTCGGCGCGTCCAGCGGCGGCGGCCACGGTTTCAGGGTGAGGCGCCGGTTGGCCGCGATCGTCTTGTCCGGCCGGGGTGAACAGATGGCCGTATCCGGCATAGACTTCCAGTTCGCAAACATTTTGAACCGCGCGCATCGCCGCGCAAAACGCTTCCGCTCCAGCCAAAGGCGTCTCTGTATCGACGTCGCCTTGGAGAATGAGCGTGGGCGCAAGGCCTGGCCGAACATGACGAACTGGCGAGACGTCAGCCACGTCTCCCCGAGCGCCGAGCAATCTCGCAAACCAACTATCACGTTCAAGATCAACCGCAGGTGATAGCAACACAAGCGCATCAGGACGGCTCTCTGCATCGTCTGACTGCGCCGCAGACGCCGCGAGTTGGCCGCCAGCAGACCAGCCGTAAACAGCGATACGCCGCGGATCGACGTTCAACCGAGACGCGTTCGCGCGTACCCAGCGGATTTGAGCGCGTGCATCGGCCATGGCTTCGAGCGGCGTTACATCGGCTTGGTTCGACAATCGATATTGCGCGGCGATCGCCACCATGCCGCGCTCGGCATAACGGCGCGCGCGGGGATACGCCCAAGTCGGGTCGCCATAGGCCCAGCCGCCACCGTGAAAAATAATGATTGCACTGCGAGGGCTCGACGACGGCCCTGGATCAAACACATGCGCTGCTAGTTGAGCGCCATCGGATTGGACCTGTTCAATGCGGGGTTCGATCGCCTCCGGGGCAAGCGCCGAAATAGATGCACTCGCGCATGAAGCTACGAAAGCGAGACAAGCCAATAGCAAGGGTAACCGCATGCTTGATCCTCTCGCTCTCATACTTCAGCGTCGCCAGTGTTGGGGTTGCCAATGCACCGCAGGAGGCTGCCGTTCGGATCAATCAGCGCGAACATCCGCAAACCAAAGTCCTCCAGTTTCGGCGCCGTCAGCCGCGGTATTGACCAGCAATCGCTTGGCAGGCCCGCCTTCTGAAACGCGGCATACAAAGCATCAAGATCATCGACGCGCAGACATGCCGAAAATGAGCTCAGGCTTGGATCGAGGTCGCGATAGGGAAAGAACTCTAGCTCCAAGGCGCGCCGATTTAGGATCATCCAGCCATCGTCCTTGAAGCCAGCGGTGAAGCCGAGCCGCGCGTAGAAGTGCGCGGTCGCGTCCATGTCTTTCGCCGGGAGATTTGCGGTTGCTCTGTCGGCCATGCGACTTTCTACTCCGTAGACGCGCCGAGAGAGCGCGGGCAGCACTTAGATGATGAACCCTAGCGCGCTTCTCGCTTTCCTGCAGCAGCCCCACATCGCGCTCCCGATCGTGGCCGGGACGGTGATTGCGATCCTGTTGATGAGGCGGCCATTCACGGCGCTTTATGTGGCGCTGATGCCGCTGATCAATTGGGCGTTTGCCGGCATCGACACGATCCCGATCCCGGCCGATTTCGGTGGCGGCGAGTGGCATCCCTTTACGATCGTCACCGGGCTCGTGCTGGTCGTGCGCGACTTTGCCCAGCGCGAGATCAAGCACTGGATTTTCGGCGCGATGATCGTGGGCCTGGCGCTCTCGACGCTGACGGCCTGGCCAGTGATCGTGGTGGCGAGCGGAGTGGCGTTTCTGATCTCGGAGACTGCCGACTGGGCGGTCTACACATTCTCAAAACGGCCGCTCTCGCAGCGGATTTTGATCTCTAGCGCGATCTCTGCGCCGATCGACCAGGTGCTGTTTATCTGGCTGGCGTCACAGGTCGTCGACGGCATTTTTGCCTGGGGGACGATCGTCACCGGGATCATCTCGAAGCTGGTTGGCGCCTACGTCGTGTCACGCATCGTGGCGCGTCAGGAGCGGCGTGGGCGCCAAAACGAGATGAATCCCGCGTAAAGAGCGCGGTTTCCGCTTGCGGAACGCTGGACCCTCCCGCATAAGCAATGATGTAAGTCAGCTACGTTGGCTGGCGAAGGTGCGAAGATCCGCGGCGTGCGGCAAGTATTTGAATCCCCAAAGCAGAAATTCGCGGTGACGGGCGCTCGCTTTCGCGGGCGCGCGGCTTTTGGCGTGCGCCAAAGGTCTCAACAGGACAATGGGCAATGAGCTTCGAAGACGACGACAATAGCGACGACGACAGCAGCAAGAAGAAAGAAAAGCGCGGCGGCCGTGGGCGCGAGCGTGCTGGGGATACGCCAGAGTTTGGCGGCGGTGAGAGCAGCGGCGGCGGCTTCGGCGGCGGCGGTGGCGATCGCGGCGGCTTTGGCGGTGGCGGCGGCGGTTACGGCGGCGGCGGCGGCGGTGGATACCGTGGCGGCGGCGGTGG